>Ga0137403_10000161_pt1 | contig 81442 bp, 71 predicted proteins | sample CZOMad2_1_16fung_FD_122057 | JGI IMG/M metagenome (GOLD analysis project Ga0137403, IMG submission 122057) | Vadose zone soil fungal communities from Angelo Coast Range Reserve, California, USA - CZOMad2_1_16fungal (Hybrid Assembly) | ecosystem: Environmental > Terrestrial > Soil > Vadose zone...
TGGTTCCTGTCGCTCGACGATGCAAAGGAAAAGATCGAAGCTTTCAAGGACGATTACAACGGCTTCAGACCGCACAGTGCGCTGTGCGGTCTGACCCCGAACCAGGCGCTCGCAGGGCACCTCCAAGACCCGAATTTTTCTACTTTAGGCTGGCACTGAAAATGGGAGAGGGTCAAAAACCCGGAAGTCTCTACTTATGGGTGGACCTAAAGAAGGGATACTTACAACACAACGCTCCAAAGGCGCTTGCATTTAACTAAATAAGTTGTCGTAACTTGGGTTTGGGATGATAATATCCAATCTCGGTTCTCGCGATCCGGTCTATATTTTTGATTTGGATAACTAGAAATTATACATAGTTATAGGAGACGCGCAAATTGAGCGACCCCCGAATTCAGCTAATTATTCGATCGGTTCAGAAGGGCGTCCGGTGGCTCAAGGAGTCCGCGGATGTCATGCAAGATGATAGGGATCTTGCGATTACTATCTCAGCACTCGTAGCAGCCGAGAGGAATCCGCACTCTCACCTTGTTCAGCGTTTGACCTCAACCCTCATCCGGCAGCAAGCCATGAACGGCAGTTGGAACGACGAGTTATGGGACACGGCCTGGGCAGCTAAGGCGCTTTACGACGTAGGCTATAGCATCAAGGATCCGCCGATGCAGCGAGCGCTTCGGTTCGTCGAGGCCAATCAGGATCCGCTGACTGGAACTTGGTATGATGAGCTTTTTGAGACACTTCTGGTTCTTGATTTGATAGCTCGGGTAGTGCCGGAGAAGATGAGCGCCTGCGGCGATGCATCCTTACGCTGGTTGGCATCCCTGCAAAAGTCGGATGGTTCAGTGATTGCGGTCCGGCAAACTGGGATGGTTGCGTCCCTATTCTGCCTTACTCGGAAGCTGGGGCTTACTTTTGACGAGCAAGTCATCGAATTAGGCATCCAGTACATTCACTCCGACATGAAAGAAAAACCCATTTGGAACAGCGCCTCCTGGTCAAATTACTACCCTCTCCAAGCGCTGTTAGACTACGGCGCAACCCTTGATGATCCACTCGTAGCCAAAGCAGTGGATTGGTTTTTGGCTTCTCAAGAATCTGACGGCCAGTGGAAGCAGGTATCTGGGTTGGACGACACCGCAATGGCTGTTCTCGCACTGTCCGGCTTGCTTACTACTCCCCTTGTAGATGTATCTGACCCGCGGACGGCGATACTCAACGTTATCAGAGAAAACGGAATTATCCGCGTCAGTATTGATGGGCCAGGGACCGGAGCCATTACTCTGGCAGAGAGAATGAAGCTCTCAGCGCAGGTGCGCTCGGACTTAAGCCAAAATCAACAACTAGTAATGACCGCGTTAGGGAAATTTCGAAGCAAAAGCCGTTCAGAGAGTTCGGGAAACCGCCGCCGCAATGCGCGACATAAGCCGCAAATTTCCGTGCCCATAGAATTAGAGAAGACAGGAAAGTATGCCTTTGGACACTTAATCCCGACAAAAATCCAATATCACTTGGAGAATTCCTCGGCCGACCACTTACGACTGGATATTGACGAACGGCTCATCGACTTGCCCTGGGAACTTATTCATGATGGGACTGAATTTCTTTGCCTTCGGTACGCAGTAGGGCGGCGGCTGGTATCAAACCAGAGTTTTCAGCCACCCAGTCGCCACGTTCAGTTAGCACGAAACACTCGTGTGCTTATTGTCGCTGATCCGACAGGCGATTTGCCGGCGGCAAGACAAGAGGGCCATGAGGTTGGAAATTTGTTGCGCGACAAGTGCGGGATGCAAGTGGATGAGTTTGCCGCTAGCGGTATGAATAAGAAGGACTTTCTGTTGTCGCTGAAAGATTACGACATCGTGCACTTCGCTGGTCATGCCTCACATCATCCGAGCAGCCCAGACGAGAGTTGTTTGGTTTTCTGCGACGGCGAAATTCAAGCCTTTGAAATTGAACGCTTCATACGAATCCGCTCGCCTGCGGTTGTCTTTCTTAACGCTTGCTGGTCGGCCGAAGAATTAAGGAATCCGGATTCATACACTCCCATGATGAGGGGATTGGGCCGCACATTCTTGTACGCCGGCGTGACGGCGTTCTTAGGCTACCTTGTTCCCGTTCCCGATGATTCCGCTACACAGTTTGCTATCACCTTCTACGAAGCGCTCGCTCAGGGTCAGACGATAGGAGAATCATTACGTCGTGCGAGGATTCAGAGTCGTGATCCGAAGTCGCCTGACAATCTAACGTGGTCCTCCGCAGTGCTTTATGGAGACCCCGCCGCCCGTGCTATAGAAGTTGACTCCATGGGTACTCCTTAGACCGAAGCCTCATCCCAAAACTCGATCATCCATCGACGCACTTTCTCTTCGAAGTCGATCAAGCGCCAACCCTTTTCAGAATCGGTAGGCGGAAACACCATGTTATCGTCACATTCCGCGGAATACAGAGTCGCATAGCCTGTGAGGGGATCGACGTAAAACGGGAAGAGGCGGCACGCTAACGGCCTGGACTCATACACCGTGCAATTGCCTGTTTGGGCATCGAGGAAGGGGCAAGGCTGATTGAGAGTATGAAATACATAGCCTGAGTCCGAGTCTTGTCGTTCGGCCATGAACTCCTTTTCAGGAATTCCCGAGGCGTCTCTAAGGCGCGAGCGCTCCTCATACGTAAGATATACCCAATCGTTAGGGTGGCTACAGCACTTATTCATACACGACCCACAATTAGTTTCAAGCCTCAATACTCTTAGCTCTTTCATTTGTCTCCCTCCTGTTTTCCAGACTCAATTCCGCACTCAGTCCGCACCCGTTGCTGCACATAATTTCTAGTTATCAGTACTTCACGATTCCTGCAGCGGCGACTTCGATCCGCCGATGGAGCATTGGGCCAATCATGAACGAGAGGATAATTTCTGCGTTTCTTAAGCGTCACTTCCACCATTTCAACGCCGCGGCGCTCGTCGAAGCGGCCAACAGCTACACACAGCATTTGGAGTGCGACGGGCGAATGTTTTTGGCTCTTGCCGGAGCTATGAGCACCGCCGAACTTGGGATCTCATTGGCGGAAATGATTCGGCAGGGGAAAGTTCATGGTATTTGCTGTACGGGGGCAAATCTAGAAGAAGATGTTTTCAACCTCATAGCTCACAATTCCTATCAACGTATTTCGAACTATCGCGACCTGACTCCAGCCGATGAGTTTGTTTTGTATGAGCATAATTTGAACAGAGTTACCGACACTTGTATTCCCGAGAATGAGGCGATACGAAAACTTGAGCAGGCTGTTTCGGAAGAATGGATCTCAGCGGATAGGTCAGGTAAGCGCTTCTTTCCTCATGAATTCCTATTCACGCTTTTGCGGGATGGCAAGCTTAGGAATTCTTATGACACGGATGTAAGAGACAGTTGGCTTTATGCGGCGATGGAAGTGAATCTCCCGATTTTCGTGCCTGGTTGGGAAGATAGCACGCTAGGCAACATGTACGCAGCCCGTTGCATGTTGGGTGAGATCAAGAACGTGCATACCGTGAAAACCGGCGTGGAGTACTTGCTTGAGATGGCTCATTGGTATGTAACCGCAACGAACGAACACTCACTTGGTTTCTTCCAAATAGGTGGTGGTATTGCCGGAGATTTCGCCATATGTGTGGTTCCGATGTTGCGCGAAGATTTGAAGAAAAGGGAGGTGCCCTTGTGGGGCTATTACTGCCAAATTAGTGATTCAACTATGAGCTATGGGTCATATTCGGGCGCACCGCCTAACGAGAAAATCAGCTGGGGTAAGCTCGGCCCTGAAACGCCAAAGTTCATTATCGAATCAGATGCTTCAATTGTAGCGCCGTTAATTTTTGCCCTCGTACTCGGATATTGAGCTGAGCGCTGGCGGTTCCATTACATCGCGCCCGGCATAGGAACGCGGCGACGACACGCGTCTATGCACGGAGTCTTAGTGTAGGCCGGGCTTAGGATAGTCGGCACATAACCGCACGTAATAAAGCGGGACGATTTTAAGAGCGGGGCAAATGACCAATTTCGGCACGGACTGCTGACTGATGTTGCCTAATTTACAGACGGACCAGTCCGCCTCAAGCAATAGCCCCGTATGCGCATCGACCCGGACTCATTGCTTGGCACAAGCAGCGACAAGGTTGAAAAGATAAATCATGGATCAAAAGATCGAATTGTCGTTGCGCCCTGGTCGGGCCTTGGTCATTCCTGAATTTCTCAGCTCTGCCACAGCCGCCCGCTGGCATCGCGAGAGTGTGGTCAACCGGGATCTGTGGCGCTTCTCAATAGACCACTACGTTCTCGGGATGGCCTACTACGCCGAGATGGAGAGCGGTGACGTAGCCCGCTACCATGATCAGGCGGCTGAAGCGGACGCTCTTGTCGATAAGGTTCTGCCGGAGTTTCGCGAAGTGATGGTCCAGGGTGCCCGGTTTCTGTGGAACCCCACCGACCGACATATTCCCGCCTACCCCCGCGCTGTTGGCGGCAAGACCCTATGGGTGCACGGCGGGTTGACGCTAAACGACACCGAGGGTGACCTCGACGGGGTCGAGAGCGAAGAACTTTTCGGCAAAGGACATATTGACAGCGAGGGCCTGGCGCCCTATCCGCGCCTGATGCTCTCCCCTGATACACTTATGTACTCAGCCTGTTTGAGCATCGCAACCCCGGCCACGGGAGGGGGCTTATACATCTGGGAGGGCGTGAGGCACATAGGATTCGACCGAGAGATCCGCCCGCCAGAATCGGGCCTCACTTACTGTCACTATGAGCCAGGGACACTGGTTCTGTTCGATTCATTCCTCTGGCATCGTATCGAGAGCATCCGCACTAGCGCGGAGCGACAACATCGGATCGTGGGGATCATGCATTTTCTTTATCTGACCCATCCTTACCCCCACTGGGAGTATTGGTACTAATCGGAATTTCGCGTCATGCGGGAGATTGGTTTTCCTTTCGAATACCCTTAAGCGCGGTACTTGAGTTTTCCAATAAGCACGCTGTCCCGCGCGCGCCGGTGCAATGAGTTGGACCTAGTCTAGTTTTCTATCAAGCTCGTCACATAGTCTCTGAACTCAGCTTGAAAAGCATCCTTCAACTCATCCCAGCGTTCTCCGAGGTCTTGCTGCATAACGAAGGACCTGAGGTCATAGTCCCAACAAGCATAAATCTTCTTATCCAATAGGCCCTGCTGGTTCTGATAAAAAATGTTCTCTTGAAAGATCAACCACCAGATCAAGAGGCTCTTGTATTGATATTTTCGTACTTCATCGAAGGAACCGTAGTCTTTCGATCCCTTGATCCAGAGGGCTGACATTGCCGGATCTTTAATCAACTCCAAATTGAAAGGAGAGGAGAGCTCAACGAGAGCTTGGGTATTGGCTATTCTTGTTAGTTTGGTTTGCAGTCTTAGCTGAATCCAGATGAATACGACTGAGACGACAACAACGATCGATCCAACAACCGTCGCAATATTCGCTGCCTTAGCCCAATCCATCGTTCCTCCGAGTGTTTCCGCGATGTACAAAACCGCACAGCGCTTAGCCTAAGCATCAATCAAAAGTACTTCCATAATACGCATCACCGGGCATTATGTATCACATGGGTGACGAAACCCCTTCACCCATGGTTCGGAGCGCCGCTGACGGACTACCTTTGATCCATATCCGAATTCTCGAGAAGTCACTTCGCTTTCCCCGTCCCAGAGCGAAAGTAGGCAACGCTGCTTGAAGAGCGAATCTATTATTTGCTTGGTGAGATGAATCACTGGGCGTGACACGCGAGCGGGGATCTTCCTGGCGAGACTTTACTGGAGGAGAGTTGAGGTACTTGCAATGCCGGATCTAGTTCGCGCTCGTTGGATTTCGCTCAAGCCAAAAAGAGCGCTCGATCGTGAACCACTCATCCTGCGGTCCTAGTTTGACTCTTGCCTCTCGCGTGGACCCACTGCCCGTATCCAAATAGAGTAGTCTCTCTATAGGATGCGAGAACTCGTGGCTTGACTCAGTGCGCATGCCTGATTGCCTGAAAAACGCCAGGTCGTGACGCTGAGTCGTGACACAGAGTTTAAAGACCTCTTTGCCGCGCGACGATCCCGCATCTGTTTCGGGGGACAGGAAGGCAAGGTTTTCAGGGTAGAAGAGTTCTATTTCGCTCTCAGGTCGTTCACCGACAGAAAGTGTGCCACTAGCTTGTACTTCAGTCGCCGCTCCGCCCGAGCGTCCAGCAGCAAGTGTTTCACTCGCGCTTGCCGATGGGTAAAGAAGGCTTATTCGCTTGCTCAATCCCAGATCTAGGACACTCACGTGAAGCGGAATACCAGATCGATTGATGACCCGAAACGCAATCGCGTCACCCTCTTTGTAGATGGGCTCTTCCCGTTCTGCGGCCCCTTGCCATTGATTGTTTATTCCCTTTTTCAAGAGAACGAAATCTACCTTGCCTTTCAACGCACTTTTTTCATTGCGTAGTTCCAGTACCTTTTCATACCGCCACACGGTTTCAAGATTTTCCAAAATTCTCAGCTTGGCTTCCGGCGTAGCCAATAGACGTTCGGCCATTAGTCGTGCCTGCGATTGATCAAGCACTTCCCATATTGGCTCCGCGCCAGTATTGCCAGACTTGTTAAGGCCGTTTTGAAAGACAATCGTAATTAAGGCACGCGCGCCGGCGACTGAGTCGGTAACTTTCAATAAGTTTGATTGTGCTAATGTCTCGCGCAGTTCTTCGAAGGGCCTTTCATAGCCGGCTGGCGCGGGTTCCAACCAGACCGCCATCCTCGTTTCCCCATCAACACGCATGACTTCAACCGCACGCGCGCTTTGATCGATTGTTTGGGGAGCGCCTTCTTCGATTATCTTACCTCTAGCTGTTACCGGCTCGACCGCGGTGATCTTCACCAAGCCCTGAAGCGTATTCTTAGTCTCAGTTATTTCCTTTGTGCCTGCCGGATAGATTTCCCATTGCGAACCGGCAGTCACGCCATGAATTGCGCCACCAGCTAGCCGTACCTCATCATTCTGACGGTCAGTGACCAGGAGGTAACGCATCGGAGTGAAGTCCTGAACGTCAAATATCTGGCGATCTCGCGCGCCTTCAAGTTGCGGCGTTTGTTTTTGGAATCGGTTGTTAACCTTAATAGTCACAATATCCCAAATGTCCTGATACGTGCTCTCGGTAGCTTGATTGAGCTCCTGCGTCAGAAAGAAAGTGAATGCGCCGTTTCGACTCTGCGTGCCCATTTCCTCATGATCCATTTCGTATGCGCCCTGCTCTGCTGCGCAGGCCGCGAGCAAAACGTATTTCTCACTCAGCGGCAGCCAACCACTGCCGCCCACGTCGCGGGTGAGGCTGCGGGCGTCCGGCTTAAGAACTGACAGACTTCCTTCCGGTAAAGGATCCGGCGCGATCCAACGCAGTCGTGTTCCTTGCTCCGCGGAATCGCTTAGCATGCGAGTTATTGAGCCGGAATGACAACTATCAAAGATTAACGTAACGTGGGACGTTTTCTGTGTTAGGCGCGCCAGCCACTCCTGAACGTCGGTGTCACGAATATCACAGGGCGGAACTTCCCTGGGAAACGCAGGATTCATCCGCCCGCTGTCATAAGGCATGATCGATTCGTCATAGCCGCGCGGTTTCTCGCCCGCCGCAGCCATCTGAGAGCCGTGTCCGCTAAAGTGAAAGACCACTATCTCATCTTGCCGGCAATCAGCAACCAGCCCTTCCATCGCGTCGTGTATTCCTTTTGCGGTTGCCTGCTCGTCCAACAAGACAAAAATGTTGCTCGGAGGAAAGCGAAACGATGTCTCCAACGTTTGCTTCATCATTTGGACATCGTTGACGCAGCCTCGGAGTTGAGAGTGAGCAGGCAAGTTTGGGTACTTGTTGACGCCGATCAAAAGAGCTCTCTTGTTCGGTTGCGTAGCAACTTTAACCATGGTCCCTCGGCCTCTACCGTAGTCATCCCAAACATAGCGGAACGAAATTGCAAGTTCGCTCCACTCTGTAATGCGCTAAAGACCGAAACGTTACGGCCCTCAGAGAGTGGCAACCAAGAATCAGGTGCGGTTCCGAGCTGCTATGATTAGAGCCAGGATACGCCCCATAACGAGGAGTACCGAGTTCCCGAGATCATCGCTCGGCTCTCGACCACGCGAAATGAGTAGCCGTTGATTTCGTCGTTGCCTCCGCTCTTATTCGAAACACTCAGATGTACTTGATAGTCCCCAGGATTCAAATACCTGGTCGGCACAAAGAGCCGGATCGCCGGGCCACTCGGAGTATTTTGGGCAGTCAAGTTTGAGATGGCAAACAGTTCATTCTGCCGGTCATCAAGAAACACGGCGCGATACTTTTGGGTGCTCGCTTGCATGAGGTTCAAACGAAACTCGATTAACGCATCGGGCGTTGTTTTGCGCGCCTCGATGCGAGCCATTGTGCCTTTGTAGCGTTCTGAGGGTTGCAGGTCAGCGGTCGATACCACTTTTTCGGGCAGCGCCCGGCCGGTTGCATTCAATCGCGCCAATTCGACTTCGATTGCTTGCCGTTGCGCCTGTATTGGGTTGTTGCCGGATTGAAACGTGTAATGTCCGGACAGGAGCCAAACTACCACGATAGATAACAAGAGGCAGGCAAGGAGGACTGAATACGCTAGGGCCCGATGGGTTTTGAAAACAAAGAAGAGCCAAGGTCCGCGACTCTCGCGGCTGATTTTCAGCGACTCGGATGGCGCGCTGGTTTGTGTCGTGGAAAGTCGTAATTCTGATGGTTTGAGGTCGGTTGGCGGCGGGTTGCCTTTTGACTTCGAAAGAATAAATTCGCCGAACACCTTCTCATATTCTAACGCCGCCTGGTTTGCTGAGTTTCGGGAATACCTGGCTTCAAATAAAACCCGATCTTCCGTTCTCATGCTTCCCGCGCGATATTCCGTTATCAATTCATCTTCGACTATCTGCACCTCCTCGGCGAAGTCAGGTTCGGCAAAGATAAGGTCTTCAAGTTCTTCGGACTCTTGTTCCGTTAACTCACCCAGCAAGAACTGTCTGATTGTATTCTGTTGTTCTTTGAAATCCCTCATAAAAATAATGGGTTTCAACGGAGCTCTCCACTCCGTTATGCAGAAATTGGGAGCCTATTTCAGGTTTTTATTCTCCGTTAACCTTTCGATGCAACACTTCAGTTTCCTTTTGAGCCGGTGCGTCATGACTCTAAGCGAGTTCAGGCTCACGTTGATTTCTCTTGCCAACAGTTCGCGACTCTTGGCGATTTTCAACGGTGGCGTCTCGATACAATAACGGTACAGGATCCTTTGTTCTCGCGGCGGCAGTCGGGCCCAGCACTGTTCCAGGCTTTGGAGCATCAACTCCCTGCGTTCTCCGGTTTCCGAGTCGTGAAACACGTGAATGTCCTCCGGAATCTCTGTCTCAACGGGGCGCCGCCACCATTCGGCTAGTACCCTGCGGGCTACCGCCAGAAAATAGGCGGAGGGATCGCCAACAAAACCCGTTGCCACCTGGTTCACTTTTCTCGCCACGCGGATCATGACCTCGTCGGTCAGGCTGAGCGGATCTGAAACTTCGCGGCGGCGAAAGTAGTCAAGCAGATTCCGACGGATCTGTTCATATTTCTCTCCGGCCTTGTCCCGATCAGAAGCCAGCCAAGACAATAAAAGCTCGAAGTTTTCCGGAGGCGTTTGATCAGTAGGCATCTTCTAAGCTACTTCACTAGTCGCGTCGACATCCTTAAGGCGAAAGCTGACTTTGGCGGCGCCTTTTCCACCAGGACCACAACAGCCAAGCCACAACGCTGGACAACACCAGGCCCGACCATAATAAACGAGACTGAAGCACCTGACGCCACGAAGCTGGCTGCGAACGGTATTCACCCTGGATTACGAAGGCTGACCAATAGTAGGGCGGCCGGAATTGGCCTTGCTGATACATTTTCAGTTTGGCTTCATGCAGGGCATCGGCGGGAGCATCGCCGTCCTTCAGCATCGCTTGATAGAAGTTCGCCATTAGTGTCGCCGTGGTCTTGTCTTGCACGTCCCACAAGCTAACGACGACGCTCCTCGATCCAGCGTAGAGGAACCCCTGAGTCAAGCCTACCAGCCCTTCGCCCGATAATTGTTCGCCCAGACCGGTCTGACAACCGCTCAGCACCACTAGATCCGCGTTGAGCCGCAAACCATAGATGTCATGTAACTGCAGGAGACCGTTCTGAGATTGACCGCGTTCGTCAATAGTAGACAACAAGAGACCGGTGAGTGACGGATAGCGACTGTTAATTATGCCGTGCGTGGCAAAATGCAGAATACGATAATCCTGCAAATCTCGGCTGAGGGCGCTTTCCCGGTTCGCAGCAAAGCCCGTAAGAAGTATTGAAACTCCCGCAGGAGCAAATCGCATGACGCTCTGAGCCTCTTCTTCCGTTGCCAACAACCGAGTCGGCGGTAGGTCGGAGTCGACGAGAACGGGCGCACTGCTCCTTTGTGACTGTGTTGTCCCAATGACAGTTACTTTTTGGTCTGGTGGCACTAATGGCTTCCTCAGATAAGCCGCGATGCGCGGATCGTCGGATTCAAATACCGGATCAGCCCAGACAGCGACTTCCCTTGCGGGGCGTGACGAAGAGGAGCCAAGACGCCGCAGAGTAGTTAAAGAGGAAAAAGAAGGCAAATGAACAACTTCGTGTGCCGTCAACAGTGGGACATAATCCGGTGGCTCGGCATCTAGACGACAAATTCTCCCAGAATCATTCTCGGCCGGCAGGGGAAGAGCGTCGAAAGGGATGTACTGAAGATTACCATCGGCTACAACCAGCAAGCGTTGGTTATTCAGAAGGGATTTGAATGGGCCAAGCAATAGCTGCGTCAGTTGCGTAGAACTTGGGCAAAACCGCTCCTCAGCGGCGGTGTAACGATCGTGATATTTTGATGAATCTTCGTTCGGTTGTTGCTGTCGCGCCGTCAAGCTTTGGTAAACTTCCGCAGTCAGGTTCTCCAAAGTACGTCTGCCCGGTAATTCTCGGGCTATCAAAGTGTTGGGAGTGACGAGCCAGGCGTAACTGCGCTCGTCACCTAACATGTATTCGATCAGAATCGTGTCCTTGTCCTGTTTCAGATCTGTCTGAATTTGGTTCAAGTTCAATGCGGACGGCTGGCTCAGTTGGGCGTAGGCAGGACTCTGTGCCTTGATCTGAGCCTGGACAACGTCGTACTCAATATTCAGGTTCCTAATCTTGAGTTCAATATCAGCGCTTTCGGTTTCCGGCCGCGCACCGTTGAGCGTTTTTATTTGGTAAGCGGCTGTAGCACTCAGTTGCTGTCGCAACTGTCGCTCGCGCGCTAGAAGCACGGGGTCAACATCACGACGAATTTCGCTTTGCGTTTCAGTCAACAGGTCCACCAGCGAACGCGCTCTGGCGCGCTCGCTCGCGGCCAGTGCCAAGGCAGCGAAGCCCTGGTCCGGCTTCTGCCGATCCAGTTGCATCAAGATGTCCACATAAAGTTCGAAATACCTGCGCACTGAGGCAAAGTAAGACGAGCGCCAATTCTGGCCAATCACGCGTGCTCGCTGGATTTCGATTATGTCGATAGACTCCTGGCTCTCCGCCTGGGCCTCGTTCAGGCGCCCTTGCTCCTGTGAGAGTCTTGCCAACCAATAGAGCGATTCCGCCTGACCCTGCGGATCTTTGATCTGCTGAAAAAGATGGAGGCCGAGTCCATATTCTTGCAGGGCTGCTTCTGACTGGCCGCGGACTCGGAACAGTTCGCCGAGACCTTGGTGGGTGAAGGCTTGGCGTCGGAGATCAGCGATTTTCTTGTAAAAAGCGAGACTCTGTTGATAAATGCCCAGCGCTGCATCGATTCTCTGCTGCTTGACATAAATCGCGGCGATGTCCATCAATGCTAGCGTGGCCATTCGTGATTTACCGCCTTGTCGGCTAAGCGCGAGACTGCTCTGGTAGTATTCAAGCGCTTGAGGCAGATCGCCTAAGTCACGCCAAACTCGGCCCAGATAGTATGCGCTGACGCCTTCGAAATCTCTGTTTCCAATTGAGTGATTGATTCGCAGTGCCAACGAATAGTCGTCTATCGCCTCCTGTTTGCGATTCAGATCCTCGAAGACTTTGCCTAGACCATTAGACGTTACAGCCTCACCTTGCTGGTCCCCTATACGACGAAATATGTCTCGTGCCTCGCGGTGCACAGTTAGCGCGGCATAGTTGTCGCCCAGAAGAGAGAAGAGGTTACCCTGGGCGGTTAGCGTCAGTGCTTCCCCACGCGAATCTACTGTTTCACGCCACAGTCTGAGCGCTTGGTCAAATTCCTCAGTCGCTTCATTAACACTTCCTGAATCCAGGTATGAATATCCTGAGTTGAGGTGAGCGAGCGCCATTCCTCGCCGATCATCGAGCTTCTTCCAGTGAGTGAGCGCGCGAGCAAAAAAGTCGAGCGAGGCTTTTAGGTTTCCTCGACCGTACTCTACTTCCCCGTAGTTGTTTTGTATTTGAGCTTCAAGAAGCTCTCGCGTTGACGCCTCAGTCTCAACCATTCTGCTAAGTCCGCGCTGGCATCGATCGAAGAAATCGGACGCTTTTTTCAGATCGCCGAGATAGAGGTATACATAACCGAGTTGGGCTTGCTGTGTGATCGTCAGAAAAAGGTCATCGGCTCTCTGGCTCAGTTGCAACGCTTCGCTAAATGCGCGCAAAGCATTCTTATAGTCCCCCCGGCTGAAATGCACTTCGCCAATTTGCTGCCACGCATCTGCGGCGGCGGTCCAATGTCGCCGCCGCTGCCAGGCAACTGCCGCAAGGTGGTAACCCTCGATGGCACGCGTCAAGTCGCTGTTCTCGGGTTCAAGACGAAGGGCTTCTGCCCTGTAGAAATCGGTGGCGGCCAATACCGCCTTCCTGTCATCCTCGGTGGCTGCTTTTGTGCCGGCGATCGTCAATCGGTATTGACGCCTGGGCGTGCTCCGTTCCAAGGAAAAGACCTGCACCTCATACTCACCATCCTTGGGCGGGATGAAATTCCAGGTGAGTGAACCGTAGCGTCGATGTATGACCTCGGCCAAAGTATTTCCGTCGTCCGCGACGATGCGCAGGCGGAGTTTAAGATCCTGGGCTGAAAGTGTTAGCTCGATAAGTTCATCTCGCTCGAGCCTGAACTTGTAGGAGTGGGACTCGGAAGGTTCGATTTCACGCGTGATCGGTGATCCGGGCAACGGAACATGCTGCGAGCGAACGGCGCTTGGAATGAGTACCAGCGCCAGCACACATACCAGGGCATGAGCGCAATTGGGCAAAGGAAGGATGGGATAATGCAGCATGATAAACAGCCGACGCCTATGTTGGCGCAGTCCTCGGAGATCTCTAAAGAGTCAGACGCGTGCTTGAGATTGTGAATTGCTCTGACACGGCTCCTGCGGCTTCGGCTGCATGTCCTGTTATTGAGCCTTGATTAGTACCTGTGTCCGCGTGCCATGACTAGGGCGCGCGCCATTATAGCATTCAATCTGGCGGTCGAGGGTAAGCCTGTTTGTCGTATCCGATTACGCACAACGCCTTGAAAACAAACCAAGCGTGACTAAAAGTAAGGATGTACTTGCCTAACCGAACAAGATGCGAAGCCATAGGTCCTCGATGAATCGCTTAAATGAACTGAAGACGTTAAGTAAATAGTAATACAAGTTGGTAAGGAAGCGTCTTATTAGATTCCTTCTTGAAAGGAAGGTGCGCAGTCCTGTACCGGGGTGTCGGAGTCGTCGATTAAGAAAATGCACGCGCTCTGCGTGAAAGTTGCTTATCTCGACACGCATGTAATTCTCGCCCCCTGATATTTCACGTTCTAGCTCAGAAAGAGTCCGGGCAAGAACTCTCTGAACAGGACGCTGAACAGGACGCTTCATTTCTTGTTCCTCATATAATCAGCCAGTTTTCGAATCTCAAGAATCGCTTCCTTCGGAGGAAGTTCCGCTACCCGAACCGGAAGCGTCTGTAACACCAAGTTGTCTTTTCTCAGCTTTAGAATCTCGCGGATCGGCCAGTACAAGAACGATTGTAGAGCAAACGCTCCGCCGCCCATATAGGGATTAGTGAACCAATACGCGACCAGAAGAGCTCCGACACCCAGCATAAAATGCAAAGGGCCATTACGATAACGATAAGCTCTGCGCGGCGATTATCTTTCAGAGCCGCGTCTACGCGATTGTTGATAGCGTCGAGGTTCACGCCATTCTCCTTCGGTACGAGGGCTTAACAGCTGCCATCATAACGCATTTCAGTCTCTCGGTTTACGTTCCTGCGGTGAGGCACAACCTCGATCAGGAACGAGCTAACGCTCGAATGCCTGAAGTATGGACAAAAGACGGCATCATTCAAGGCCCCGAGTCAGCGTTACGGAATGATCGGTAAAGGGAAGTTGAGGCGATTGTCACTCTGAGGTGAGTTCTACGGACGGGATGAAGTCTCTCGATATAAATGAGACACAAACGGGATCATGCACTGTATGAGTCAGAAGAATAGGGTCTGCAATATCGGCTCGCCGCCGGAGCGGCGAACCAAGAGTTTGCAACGACGAGATTCGATTCCTGGTATTTCCTGTGAATCTATTCGCGATTAGAAATCTGCCGTAAGTTCGTATGATCGGGCGAGGCAGTTAGTGCTGAAACGGTAGCCCAGGACTAAACACCTTTGGTCTGCGCGTCGCCGCCGGCACGCATGTCCTCAACACCTTTGGTTTCCGCGTCGCCGCCGGCACGCGCGTCCTCAACACCTTTGGTTTCCGCATCGCCGCCGGCACGCATGTCCTCAACACCTTTGGTTTCCGCGTTACCCCCAGCTCGCGTGTCCTCTACGCCCTTGGTTTCAGCATCACCCCCGGCCCTTTGTTTCTCGGTCTGTTGTGTCATGACTCTGGATTCCTTTCTTTCAAATAGTTTGTTCGAGAGCGTTCAGCCTACTCATGGAGCGTTTTGGTAGGTTGAGTGAAACTAGGAAAGCTCTCTCTCTTTAATATGAGGAAAGGAAGTTGGCATTACAAGCTTTGAAGGATCTGGAATCGACTGTGTGCGGCGACAGACTAAGGCCCACGCGTTCAAACACTCCGACTTATTGGGTCGTGTCCAAACAGGTCGTCAAAAAAATGTAATAAACCGTGGCCTTGCGCATTAGCAGTTAGGCAGAAGTTATATCCGGGTACATTCGATTGACGGATCCGACATGATATTCGCAGCCACCGATCATTCAGGCTCCGTTCTTTATCAGAAGAACACTATCAGAGCGATGGGTACTTATGTTGGTTACTCAAGGGCAGTCCGGGGTCTGGCGACAAACGCCCTGACCTCGCGGTTCTCACTCACCCCAACGCGACTCTGGCAACCTCCCGCGCGGGCTTCGTTGCCGGAGTTCATGCCACGGAAATGGTCTGGAGAAAAGAGGGTCTTCACCTCGTTCGTGCGTTCTTACGAACTTGGCCCTGGCCTGCTTAAGCCGGTCCTCCAGACCTCTCCTATGAGGGGATGCGCCAGGTGACATCATGCAGCGCACCTGCACTACATGCCAGATCGTTTATGGAGGGGCGTCCGATGATCTTCTGCTTTGTCCCGGTTGCGGCAATCAGTTGCCGCCGCCTCTTGCGGCGAAGGTTGCTGCGGGAATGACGGTGCTTGACGAACAATCGGCGGCCCGAGATAGGGCTGGATTGACTGGACAGGCGATAGCCATTCAAGTCAGTCAAGCTCTCAGACCGGCAAATCCACAATCGGATTCTGCTGAAATGAGCGGTTTGGTCCCAGCCAGCCAGCCAAAATCTCCAGGGCTGGCCGCTTTGCTGAGCTTTCTATTGGTGGGTATGGGGCAAGTCTACCTGGGACAGGAGGAAAAGGGTCTTTGCATGCTGGGAGTCGTACTGTTGTTAATAATGAATGCAGTGTTGGGTCCGTTGGGCATAGTCATACTCCTCTTCAATGTACTGGACGCTTTCTTGTTGGGCAGGAAGGTAAAGGAAGGCCGGCAGATTGGGAAGTGGCAGTTTTTTTTTCAGTCGAAATGAAGGTTGGGAATTTCAGCCGTCCTTCGTCGCAGCCTCCGAACGTTTAGAGAGACGAAATCTGATTGAGAACTGAAATCCTTCGCGCGTGAGCTTTGTTAAGAAAACAGGGTAGGGAACTGGCAAGAGTTGGTCCTTTTCGTAGCAGGCCACTAGTCAAAGAGACTATCTAAGGGTTGTCAAATGACCGAACCATTACGAATTCTCATTCTGGCCGCCAACCCGGTAGGCACAGACAGATTGGCTCTAGAAGCCGAACATCGGTTGTTGCGTAACAAGATGCGCGCTAACGCGGACGCCGGGAATTGTGAACTGCTGTTTGAATGGGCTGCCAGATTGACGGATCTCAAGGCGAGTCTGGTTAGCCATTCGCCTCATGTGATCCATTTCGCCGGGCATGGATCCAGAGACGGTATTTATCTCGAAGACGATGAAGGCAAGAGCAGTCCGGCGAGCAAAGAACAATTGATCGAATTATTCAGCTCGTCCCGTGAGCACTTGCGACTGGTGGTGTTAAATGCGTGTTTTTCCGCGCGACAGGTTGAAGCGATGAGCCAATCAGTTGATTACGTTGTCGGCACAAAGGCCGCTGTGGCAGACGATACCGCCGTGCGATTTGCGGCCCATTTTTATGGAGCACTGGCAATCGGAGGAACAGTGAGAGAGGCCTACTACAAATCTCAAGCCGAGCTGAACGCAGATCACAAAGAGCGGATTGACGAATATGAGTTGCTGACTCGCAGCGGCGTCGATGAAGCAAAGCCGCTGTTGCCGCCCATGTTACCGCCTACCGAAGAAAACATAATGGAAAATTCTATCGGGCGACTCCGAGCAAAAGATGTGGAGTTTGTGGGCAACGAAGGCCAGCGCGACAACTCGGCGGGCGCGCAGGAGACCAGCGAAAAGAACGTGCAGAGAAATAGGATTGACGATCTCCAAGCAACAAATAGCGTGACCTTCATTAATAAGAGGGAGCTACGCTAACCATGGCTGAGCGACGATGAACATCCTGAAACTTGAACGACGGGCAACTGCAAACCTGACGCTTGAGCAACAAGTAGTCAGGGAGAATTTTGGGCTCGAATCGGTGCCGGGATATGTGCTCGTAATTTTCGAGAAGCTCGACAATGGCGGAGCAATATTCTCTCGGCTGGTGATCTCCGGCGAACGTTTTCACTCCAGAATTCCTTTTCGGGATTTGTCGAAAAAGTATTTTGCGATCGCGGTGAATGACTCGGTGCTGAGTTATGCCTTTGACCATTCAATTACGCTGGACAATGGCAGTGAAGCGATCACCTTAGAGTTTCACTTGACGTATCGGGTCGCGGATCATCGGAAGGCCGCCGAGATTAGTGAGCACGATCCCCTCAGGCAATTGCGGGACGAAATTGCCCGCGTGATCGGCCGAAACTGCGCGAAGCGAAAAACGGAGATGTTCAGGAATCGCTTTCGAGACCTTGAGCGAATTGTTATCGACAGCGAGAGCGTCAGGCTGCGATCTTATGCCGCAGAGCTGGGATTCAAGATCATTTCAATCGACCTGGACAAGCCTTTGCCGGAATCCAGACGGCAGGTCATTGATGCTCGCAACAGCGCAGAGACGGAAAAAGACAGCTTCGAGATCCAGCCCGGCGTAGTTCGCATCAAGCAGAAAGCTTCAGGGGAGTGGGAACATGAACTGAAGAAGAACGATATCGATCATGAGTATGACCTTCGAGCACAAGAGCTGGCCAGGAGAATTGAGTTACCGGAGAGAGTGGACGAAGTTCACAGAGCTGAGCAAAACCGCAAGCTTAAGGATATTCAAACAGACGCCATCGGTCAGGCGATTACCAATGTGGGCGCGGGGATAAGCACACCCGCGGACTTGCTCGACGGCTTCGCGGTCGCGCGTGAAATTAGTACCACTTCTGAACCAGATGACCGCGCCGTTCCTTCATTGACAGAAAGGCCCCTTCAGGCGAGCGAAAGAGCGGGCGGCAAAGCGGAGACCAAAAGCATTGGCGATAGCGAGCAAATCCCATTGGACGGGGATTTCGGAGACGAACTCGAGCAAACTCTTCGACTGGAGACCTGGAAGGGTGAAACCGCGGCCCTTATCAATATGCTGGCTAAAGTCGGCGCGGACGCGGATACGACAGTACAACTACGTGAGACTCTTGAAGCAATCGGTGCACGCTTCTTTCCTCCTGCCAATGGATTCAGCTCAGAGGTCTCGATCCCACGTGAGGACGCGCTGGGGCTTGATTCAGTTACTTGCACAGTGTTCGCTCCACCTGAAGTAACCCGCAGCGCAAACATCATGTTGCAAGTTTTTGCCCATCTCGCAGATGACTCCGAGGTTGTGAAAAGACTCGCCGCCGAATTCGACGAGCAGACAAAGCGTTTGGCCGCAAGGCTTTTGGAGCATGAGGTAAGGCGCGGCTCGGGACTGACCTTCTGCATTTCCTTGCCTGGCTTGGAGATCGGTGAGCCGATCCAAAAGTTGATCTGGCGCGGTCAGCCGGCCGGGGTTCAATTCAGTGTTCGTGTACCTGAAGATCTCAGGGAACAGGAGATCATCGGCACCGTCTATGTGAGCCAGGGCGGCGTCCCGTTTGGGCACGCCAAGTTCCTGCTGAGGATCGCGGACCTCCAAGATGGCCTCGCACCGAAAAACGCCGAATCCGAGAGAGTGAGTGCATGGAAGCGTTATGAATATGCCTTCATTTCCTATGCTTCTGTGGACCGTCCCGAGGTGTTGAAAAGGGTACAAATGCTATCGCGCTTTCACATCGACTTCTTTCAGGACCTATTGACGTTGGAGCCCGGAGAACAATGGGAGAAAGCAATTCACGAAAGTATCGATAGAAGCGACGTGTTTTTTCTCTTCTGGTCCAACGCTGCGCGAAACTCGGATTGGGTTATGAAGGAAATCCGTTATGCGTTGGAGAGGAAAGGCCCCGACAGATTGGCTGCTCCAGAGATTGTGCCAGTCATGATTGAAGGTCCTCCACCAGTTCCACCGCCGCCGGAACTAAAAGACATTCATTTCAATGACCGGTTCATCTATTTCATCAACGCTCAGTAGAAGCGAAGACGGATTCTATGGTTGACGTTATCCAATCCTGGTTAGGATCGAGGCAGTATGCGGTCCTGGATAAGATTGTTTTGATGCCTCGCCGAGTGGACGTCTTGTCTGCTCTTTCCATGGTGTCCAGAGGAGAACAGGGATCGTCATATTACCTGGTCGACGATGATGACAACGGATGGGTCCTGAAGAAGTTTTTCCGGGAAACAGAACCCGATAACGCGTATGTCGAGGCGATTCAAGCAATGATTCCGGAAAAAACTGGATTCGAGTCCGGATTCGGAAGGAGGGTGCTTCGGACCTCTAGTGTGTCGAGTCTGGGCTACGCTCACCCGGATTTTCAGGACTGGATCGACGGCACCATATTGATGCCTCAAGTCACGTCGCCTACTTGGGCAGAGTTGTCTGTTTCAATCCGAGAAGGGTCCGCGGTCTTATCAAGAGTCGAGCGACTATTGCTGTGCCAAAAGCTAAGCGAGATGGTTGGCTGGCTCGAGTCCGCAGGTCTTGCTCATAGAGATCTGTCGAGTACCAACGTCTTGATGGACACTCTGAACATCGAAATCCATTTGATTGATTGGGACAGTCTGTTTCATGCGACGCTCGAGATGCCAGCCAACACGAATTGTGGGACCGATGGATACATAGCTCCCTTTGTTAAAGCCGATGGCACTGAGTGCGCGCGGGCAACCTGGCAAGAGGATTCCGATCGGTTTGGGCTGGCCATATTGAATAGCGAACTCCTGATCATGAAAGCCGGCCCGTCGCTCAGTGGCGGAGTGATTAGCCAGGCCGACTTGCAGAATCTATCCGGCAAAGGGTCCAAGGCGTTTCGAGACGACCTTCGACACGCCTTTCCCGCTGCTGTTGAGTTCCTGGATGCCGCCTTGGCGGCGCGCAGTTTCGCGGCGTGCCCAAGCCCATCTGATTGGATCAATCTTACTGAAAGAGAGTTGGCGAGCAGCGATCAAACAACATGGGAGCAGGAGAGTTCTCCCGTGGCCGAGGTGGAATCGCTCTATGCCGCCGACTATGAGCCTCACTTTGTCGACATCAACAAATCAGCTTTTGTGAGGATAGACCAGACCGCCTTCGTAAAAGCACCGGCGGCTCGTTAAGAGAAGGAAGTACGGCATCATGATTAATTCTATACGGAGATTCTTATTAGTATGCTCAGGGGCAACGGTCGATATCCTGGAGCGGCCCGAATGCAAAACCGAATTAGCCCGGTACGCGATGATGGGAACATTTGTCGCACTGACGGCGGTTTTTGCCGCGCTCTCCGGAGGGTTCGCGCTATACACAGGTTTCAAGAAACTCCTGCTAGCCATTCCAATAGGACTACTTTGGGGCGCGTTCATATTTACTCTTGATAGATTCATCGTATCCAGCATCCGAAAAAAGCCAGTCGATAACGACAGTTCATTGGTCCACAGAATGTGGCTCAAGTTGGGCGAGATTGGGACCGCACTCCCCCGGCTGGTGCTTGCAGTATTTATCGCCGTTACCGTCGCTGTCCCGCTGGAAATGAAGTACTTCGAGCCGGAAATAGAAGCTCAGATTGCGAAGACGGATCTCGAAGCGGACAAAACGACAGCCGGCGAGGCAGAAAAAGGAGAGTTTGAGCTAGCAAAGCTGGAAAAAGACTTAGTGGATATGGACGCCAAGGAGCAGGGGCTGAGGGAGCGCCGGGATTTGCTGAGGGAGCAGCGGCGCAACGAAGTGGATGGGGTAAAGGGGCCGGGCTCAACGGGTATTCGCGGGATAGGCCCGGAAGCTAGACAGAGGAAGGCGGAATACGACCAAGCACAGAAGGACTTTGAAAGTGTGTTGACCCAGAACGAAGTCCCGCGAGCACAGGCGAAGGCCCGGGTAGATGAGCTGCGTAAAAGGCTGGACGCGCGAATCGAGGGAACGAGGGCCACCATGCGCGGGGGGAATGGGTTTCTGGCGCGTTTCAAAGCGCTCAGCCAACTGGCCGCGGATGGGCCAATCAAAAACGTAACCCGGTTCTTAATTATTCTGCTTACGCTAATCGAAACCACGCCAGTGCTGATCAAGCTGTTCGCGAAACGCGGTCCTTATGATGACTTGCTTGATGCCATAGAGCACAGAATCCACGTTGTCCAGCAGGTAGAGGTCTCCAATTTTAACAGTGACACGAATATAGAACTGGAACTCTACGAGACGAAGGTCGAAGCGCGGCGGCAGTTGGAAAACCAACTAATACGAGACACATGGAGCTCGGAACGGGTTGAAGACCTCGCCGCCGAGGATATTGGAGAGGCACAGACTGAGATAGCAAAGGCAACCATCGGGGATTGGAAATGGAAACAAATGGCCACAGTTCACAACACACAGTGAACCTTGACTTGCTCGGGCCCCACAGCAAAGCGAGAAAAGGCAAGCATCGGATAACGGCGAGGTAAGCTGAAATGGAGACTAAGACACCTGAACAGAATGGCGTGAGAGATCAGTCATCAGCGCAAAATGCAGCTGGGAATCTAACGTATGAACAGAAGGTCGTCAGAAGCCATCCGGGTCTCGATCCTGTGCCGGGATATGTGCTGGCGGTATTCGAGAAGCGCGGCAAAGGCGGCGCAACATTCTCTCGCCTGGTGAAATCCGGCGAACGCCCTCCGCCGATATTCAGAATCCCTTTGCTTGATTGGTCGCAACGATATTTGTCCATTGCCGTCAATGATTCGGTGCTGAACTACGAGTTCAGTCATGTAATTACGCTGGACAATGGGACTGACGAGTTCGTCCTGACCTTTCATTTGTCATATCGAGTAGCGGACCCGAAAAGGGTCGCGGAAATGTGGGAGCAGGATCCGCTTCGCCAATTACGCGATGAGATTGGGCGGGTGATCGCGCGAAACTGCGGCAAGCGAAAGGCGGAAATGTTCAGGGACCGCTTCCGAGAGCTGGAAAGAATTGTCATCGATGGCGAGAGCGCCAAGCTGCGCGCCTACGCGGGAACTCTCGGTCTCAAGATCATCTCGATCGATCTGGACAAACCGCCTCTGCCGGATTACCAGCGTGAAGTCATCCAGAAGGAGAAAAAAAGGCCGTGGGAAAAGCGCAGCCACGAGATTGAGCAAGATGTCGACCTCACCAAGCAGAAAGCGTCACGAGAGTGGGAACATCAACGGGAGAAAGATGATGTCGATCACAAGTTCGATGTTCAGCGATTGGAATTACGAAGACAACTGGAATTGAACAGCGAATTGGACGAGGTGCACCGAGCTCAACTAAGGCGCAAGCTGCGCGAGATTGAAGCCGACGCCATCGGACAGGCGCTTACTCATGTCAGCGCCGGGATAGATACGCCGGACGCCTTGCGCGAGGGCTTCGAAGTCGCTCGGGAAATCAGTGGCGCGATTCAATCAGACAACGGCACGTCCCCCTTCCCGACGGGCCTGCCTTCTGGTACTTCCGCCGCCCGTCTGCTGGATTCTGGAGAAGACCGCCTGAGCAGTTTGTTGAGTTTGGGCATGAAGGAGATCGATCGATGGAGTTGCACGTTTGCTCAAAAGCAGGGACTTCGCTCGACCCTTTTTCACATCGTGGCGGAAGCTCTTCTTGACGATCGCGCGGACGGAACGGTTTTGAAGCAATATGCCAACAAGCTCGCTGAAATAGGCCGAGGGTTTCAACCTCCATTGAATCGGAATCAGCGGCTTTTCCTGGACAAGTTTCTGAACCTTGATGAGCTGAAAGACCAGCTCAGATAAATTGATCCATCCAAAGAAGGCCATGGTCGACACACCTTTCGAAGTGAATCCGGATCAAGGACGAAACGACGGCGCGCCGAATCCTGAACCGGTTAACCCTGTTAATCCTGCGACAGCCGCTGAGGTCAATACGCAGCGGAACGAAACGCAGCGGAACGAAATCGGGCGATTGGACACGCAGAAGGCCATTTTTGCAAACGCCTATCGCGAGGTTAAAAATTACAATCTCAACTTCGGGCATGGCGCCAGCAGTGTTGTCATCAGCCATTTTTCCTTCAATGACATCTGGCGCATACCCTCCGAAAAGCGAAACGAGATTGCGGAACTATTCGCTGCCAATCCTGCAGAGATCGAACGGCTGCGGTCACTCCTTTCCGCCCAACGTATTCTGGTGCTCAGCGGCGAATCGGGTTTGGGGAAAACAACAACGGCAATCTATCTGAGCAGCAGCCTGCCGAAAGGCGCCGGCTCGGGCCATGGCACCATGAAATCGCAGGAAACGTACTTGATTCCTTCGCTGGATCGTTTGGTGCGGATCGATCTACATGAAATCTTTGAATCTGGCGAGACTACAAATAGGGTCGCAATTTTCCAGAACGCCTTTACGCGCGGCAATCTGGATCTGCGGAACTTCTTTCACCAGTTGAATGAATTCAGCCTGGCCGAGTTTGCCGTCAAACTTGAAAGGGCCAATTCATACCTCATCTTTACAACTACAACACCCGAGGCTTCTCTGTTTCTGCACGGACACAATAACGGTGATCTGCAACATGAGCTGAAGCATCCAGGTGATGATCTTCTGTCCCTGGGGTTGGAAAAGCGGTTGGCGCATCTTGAGCGCGCCGCGAAGCCTGCGCCTGAACGACTCCAGGAGTTACAAAAGCCGGAACACAGAGACATAATTATCGCGCGCCTCAAAACCATGCCGCGCATTGTTCGCTTTGTCGAATCGTACTTGCGCATTGACTCAACGATCGGGATTGGAGCGGATCTCGACGAAGCGATACGTCAGTTTGAAGACATCACTCATTGGTTTCAGCAGGAGCTAGCCGCTGATTTCGAAACCTGGTGCTTCACTTTGGCGCTTGGTTTGACCCAGTACTCGTCAGATTCTGAAGGTGTTCCCTGGGTTGATTTCGAGTATTTGCACCGTGAGGTTGCGCGGTGTTTGAAACGCGATCCGGCATTGTTTCCCTCAAAAAGGACCTTGACTGAGCAGCCGCTGAGTGAGCCCTCCGAGTTTACGCCGAACCTGACCGACGATGTTTACCTGGATAAGTGCCGCGCTAAGGTGATCAAAGATCCGAACGGACTTGCTGATCTGGTCGGCTTCTGTGAAGAGAGTTATCCGCGCAAGCTCTGGGAAATTCTGCTGAGACATCATCGCCGCATCCTGACCATCTTGCTCCCACGGCTCCGCGAGATAGCCGAGGATCATAGCGCGGAAACTGACTCACGGCAGCGCGAACTATGCGCACGGATTATTGGGAGAATCGGGGAAATCGATCCGGATCGAGTGACCTTGAGCGTGATGAATCGCTGGATCGACTCCGACGACGTCCGTCAGCGAGCCAATATCGGCTCTCTTTATGAAGGCATCCTGGCGAGCGATGCTGAGCGTTACCGGACTTACTTCCTCGATCTGCTTAAGTCTTTAACTGTATCCGCGTTGCCCAACGAAGAGCTCAGCGAAGAAGATCGCAAAGAAGAAAAAGACAGGCTGCTAACGGCGATCGCGGTTTACGCAAAGATTGGCGCCTACGATCTCGCATCGGCAATGGACGGATTGAAGAGTATTGCTCAAAACAAGCTGGTGTCCGTGATGGAGGAAGTTCATCGCATTGGGCGGCTCGTCGAAAGAACTGAAAAGGAGTTCGCGCAACAAACGTCGACCGACCAAGCGCTCGGGCTGCTCATCTTCGAAGAGATGCTCAAGGATTTGGCTGAACGCCTTTATGCTCAGCAGGGCAGCACTTTTGTGGGTGTGCAATACGCGCTCTCGTCGTTGTGTTTGAGTACCGACCCAATCAGTGTTTTCAAAGAGTTGCGCATCTGGCTCGAGTCCTCGAACCGTGCAACCGGCGGGCTCGTGGCGTTGATGTTTCTTATCAAAGACGGGATCGCGTCGACTCTCGAGTCAATCCAGATCGACTTATCAAGCAATGAGTCGAGTTCGCCACAACGCAAGACTTGCAATCCCATCACTGCCATTCTTACCTCCGGACAAGAAGCCGTAACCGAGATGGCGCGCTTCCTCGTGACCATTTTTGAAGCTTTCTCGGTTACGTTCTTCCTGCCGAAACAGGTCCAGGATTATCTGCGCAAGAGTTTTCTGTCCCATCTGACAACCTGGATCGAAGAAGCTTTGCCCATCGAAGGTTGTCGGAATGCGATGGCAGACTTGCTGATCGAATTGATGCGCATTCACCAGAAGGTCCTCTACAAGCAGATCGACAATCTTCTCAGTAGTCGCACCTTCCTAAAGCACGAACCTGATCTGAAAAAGGACTTTGTTAACGCGGTGCTCTGGCCGCCCAGGCAAACATGATGTCGGTCATGAAAGAGCGCGGAACGCTATCGCTTGATATCAAAGTAGAAACCGGACTTCGTTCATGGAAGTCGAACTTGAGCCGTTCCTTAGGTGTTTCGAAGTGCAGTTGTGCTGTCGAAACGGAGATGAGTCGATATGGGAAGAGTTGTTGGAATTGATCTGGGCACTACTTTTTCCGTGATCGCCGTAGTGAACCGCCACGGAGGAGCCGAGATTATTGCCAACCGCGAAGGCGAGCGGATTACACCTTCTGTTGTTCTCTTCGATGGGGACACTCCACTCGTCGGCAGCATGGCTAAGCGTTCAGCTGTCGCCCACCCGGAAAATATGGTCCAGTTCGTCAAAAGGCAAATGGGAAATCCGTCCTGGAAGTTTCCGAGCGAAAACGGCGTTTATACGCCTGAAGAAGTGTCTGCCCTCATCATCAAGCGCTTGAAGGAAGACGCAGAGAGAGTGCTGGGTGAGACAGTGCGTGATGCGGTCATTACCGTACCGGCTTACTTTGACGATGCCCAACGAAAGGCCACGCAGGATGCGGGGCACATCGCGGGGCTCAATGTTCTGCGAATAATCAATGAGCCTACCGCGGCTGCTTTGGCATACGGAATAGAAAGAGTAGGGCAACGCCAGACTGTTCTTGTCTATGATCTCGGAGGCGGTACGTTTGATGTAACGATCATGCAAATAAGCGACGGCCAGATCAACGTGATCGCCAGTGGCGGAGACCGAAACCTCGGCGGATTCGATTGGGATAATCAAATCATGAGCTTTCTCAACGAGGAGTTCATAAAGCGGGGCGGCCCTGATCTTTCAGAGCACCCTGGTCTTGAACAGGACCTTCGCGAGAAAGCCGAAATGGCGAAGAGGATCCTCTCTTCCAGAGATAAGACTACGGTGTTTCTGTCTACCGGTGGTAAGGACATCTCAATCGACCTTACCCTCACTCAGTTTGAAGCGATGACCAAATCATACCTGGATCGCACCGGAAACATCATGGGCCACGTGCTGGAAGAGGCAGGCCTTAGTTGGGGCGGCGTCGACAAGGTGCTGCTTGTCGGTGGCTCTACCCGAATGAAAGCCGTGCCGGCACTCATCGAGAGCGTCACCGGCAAGCAGCCGTCGATGGAATTGCATCCTGACGAGGTCGTAGCTCTAGGGGCTGCTCTCCAGGGCACGCTGCTGGAAATCGAAGCCGGGAAACCTGACCTTATTGAGTTGGATTCTTTTCCTTTTGTGCAGATCAAAGATGTCTGTTCGCACAGCCTCGGTGTTATTACGCATGACGAATTTGAGCGACCTCATAACACGATAGTTCTCAGGCGGCAAACTCCCTACGGCGCCAGGGTCAGTGAGATCTTCTCTACGCTGGCGGACTGGCAGACCGCAATCGACGTTCAAGTTACCGAAGGCGAGGAAGAAATTCTCGAACAGGTAGAAATAATCGGCCGGCAGGAAGTAAAAATCCCCGCTTATCCAAAAGGCGCTCCGGTTGAAGTCTTCTTTCAATGGGACTTGGACGGGATGGTGCACATAACTGTTTTTGATCTTACGGCCGACACACCCTTAAGTGAAATTCACTTCAAACGATTATCGAATCTTAGCGAGCAGCAAGTCAGTGAAAAGACCGACAGACTGGCGCGGACTGCGGTAGGTTAAATGAACCGGAGCTGCAAACAACCAGCGTTCCCACGCCTGGCGACATTTCTTTAATGAGGTCCTGGAGTCATTAGATTTATGTAGCCACGCAAAACCTGCGTTGGTACTCAAGCGCAACAATAGAGGAGGAAGATCATGAACCGAACAGAAGCCCACCTGAAGGATCTCATCATATACGAGACGGTCAGCCAAATTCGTGCCGTGGAGCCGCCAAGTATCGAGAAGGAACGGATCCCTTCGGTCATCCACTGTCATAACTTTGAAAAGGCTATTGAGAAGCGGGACCGAACGATGGAGCGGTATAACCAGAAGGTGAGTACACAAAAGGAGAAAGTGGCAGGTCTGGAGGGGGAGCTAGCCCACCTAACTAGTGAAATTAAGAAGAGAACACACGGAAGTTTTGTTGGAGATATGATGGGTCAGACGTTAACCGGTACCAAGCCTGGAATCTTTGACAACGCTGAAGAGCACAACAAAAAAGCCGCCAAGTATAACGCGATTCTCGAAGTTGTCCGACGGCTCGAGGACCAACGCGAAAGGGTCGTCGATAAGTACAACGATGCTGTCGAAAAACATAACGAAGCAATCGAGGAGGCTAAGGAGAAGTTCGACGAGCTGACCGCTGAAGCCCTGTTGGTTATCGATGATGACATGGTCGCGGTAATGGACAAGACCAACAAGATTGCGCTGAAGCTAAGCAGCAGCCAGAATTCGGAAGATCTGCTCACCGCGGTTGAGATATGTTTTCTCCAACTAAAGCTAAGCCCCATCCTTGAAGATCACATCGAAGGAAACACTCAAAGGCGGGACTTCAAGGATCGGGTGGCCGAAGTCAACACACTTCTCGCCGATCTCTGCGCCAGCGGGGACGTGCGGAATCACAAGGCTGATCTTTTCCGTCGCAATACCCATTTGATCACGAAGAACCGGCAACTGCATGGTGAGGTAATTCAAGCGATCAGTTCGATCGATGGCAACTCCCTCGACAGCCCGGCCCAAACCCTCCGGCAGCTTTTCGCGCAGCAGTTCAATACGAGTTTTGAGTATAAGCATTTGATTGACCCGTCTGAACTAAACGACATGGTCACTAAGATCCGCAGAGTCATAGAAGATCTAAAGGGCCACATTACCAAGGTTAAGACTGCTGCCGAGATCGCTAAGGCGCCCGCGCAGCGCGGCGTCGCCACGCACCAGGCAATCACAGCATTACTTGCTGAAATGAAAACCAATCATGCAGGGTTGGCCAATGAGATTCTGCACGACACCCACTTTGCCTGTGAAATGTTGAATGAAACTGTGATTGATGATTTTTATCATCGAGATCTGAAGCCGGCGGTGGTCGCGCTGCGAGAGGACATTGCCCGAAACGTCGGAGAGGAGGAACTTGATGCCTTAGTAGCTGCCGACGACGACCGATATTTTATCAAGAAGACAGAATCAGCTATTAACAAGGCTAATCTGCAGCGCCTTCAGGCGGAGCTCAACAAGGTTGACAGTTACCTCAGGAACCTTTCGGGCTTGATTTCAGGAGCAGAGGCGGACATTAATCAGATAGGCGAAGTCCCTCGCGAGCAGGCAGAATCGTTCCGGGCCAAAGCATTTACCGCGTACACGCTCGCTTGTCTTCCGTGGATAGGAATTGGTTTCGCTTTGTCGCTGTTATCCAGGATCAAATCCTTCGAAGCGGCTTTCAAGAGCAGTAACGAAATCTACCGCCAGTTGGGTAGTGATATCATTCAGAAGAATGCGTCAATGAAAAAGGTCAGCTTGATCCTCGGCTGTGTCTTGGGAGTCGGCGGGGTCATTTTGTTTTTCGCTTTGGGCATCAGCGATAACCTGGCGGTAAAAATCGGTGTTCCGGGCACCGCCTTAGCCCTCTATCTCGGCACGACGGTGGTTTTTGGGGGTGTGGAAAAACAGATTAGAGAATACGAGACGCTATCTGGAGCTGCCAGTCCCGAGCAGGAAAAGACTTTCGCCCATGGGGCGTAGGAACCTGCACTTCAGAGATGAACAGGGAATCTGCCGAATACTACCTGCAACTGCTGAAGATCTCGCGAGGTGCTTCTGAGGAAGACATCCGGGCCGCAATAATCAGGGAGCTGCGGCTGTGGACTCACCGGACGAACTCTCACAAATTAGAAGTTCGCCAGCAAGCTGAGCGGATGGTCGCAATTCTCGAAGGGGCGGGAGGGATTCTACTCGGTCGGGAGAGACAGATTTGGGATCAACGGCATGACGAGCCAGACGTCACGGCGCTCAGTAGCCAAACCGATTCGCCGGTTGAGCCTGAGTTGATTGCGAGGGTCGTCGAGCAAGTGGCATCGGTAAGGGGACGGCGATGCCAAGAGAGGAAGGGAACTGCAATTTACAAGCGGGTAGCATTCTTCTACAAGGGCGTCGACTACGTGCTTGAGGAGTTGACCCACAAGAAATACCAAGCGGAGTTGGATTTCAAGCGATGCAGCGTCTTCCAGAATGCCTTACCCCTTTTCGACTGGCATTGCCGGCCCCGGGGGGACTCCGTTCGTGGCGATATCAAACTCTACCTATCTGGCGCCTGGGTCACGGATCTTCTCGCCATCGGCCGCGAAATTGATCGGGCCAAGGTGAAATCATGATCGGATCTGTCCCGCAAAAGTCCCGCAATGAGAGGTAAATAGAGTCGTCTGAAGCACTCCTCACTTTAGTGTCCAATTAGTGCCCAATTGAGGGTCGCTGGATTGATCAGGGGACTTAGTGGAAAACCGAAGGATAGATGAAAAGCCAATCTTTCTTCTTTTCCCGAGCCAAAGCAGAGAAGGCATCAGCCGCTGAAGAGCCCCCCTTCGGCATTACCCTGCTCCTTATGGTTCAATAGTTTACGGAAATTCAACTCGTGAGAGAATCAACTGCTCATTTCGACGAGCCGCTTTTAATCCCCCTGGAGTTCAACTACTTACCGGTGAGTGCGTCCAAGGGCGATGTTCGAGTTGCACCTTCGGCATCATTGAGGAATCCCCATACGCCGCAGAAGATCCGCGAAGCGCGGATCGGGGTGTAGTGCGTCCAGTTGCGGATCCAGATGAACAAAGATGAGTTGTGGATCTCTTTCTTCGTAGGCTTTGTTCAGCCAGTCAATCGCCTCATCTTTTTTGTCGAGCGAAGTGTAGAGGAGCGCTATCATAAAAGGCGAAACGTAGTGCTCCTTGCGCGTCTTCAGAAATTTGTTGAGAATCGTTTGCGCTTCATCTTTTCGGCCGGCACTGGCGTAAGCGTATCCCAGCGCCGCCAGTATGTTCGGATTGTTCGGCGAGGAGACCAACTCCTTCCGGCATTCATCAATCGCTCGTTCGTAAGCGCCCTTCCGCTCATAAGCCTGCGCGAGTAAAAAAGGAAAAGGTACAAAGTCAGGATCCAGTGTGTGCGCCCAGTTGACAAGTCCGTGAGTGTACTCATATATTTAGTGAGCGTACTCACGGATTGCACTATGGCTACTAGGAAGAAAGCGTCGACGAAGGAAGCGTCGACGAAGCGTACGCCGAGGCGCGCTGCCACAGCGAAGCGTCCTGGACGGCGAGCGCAAAACAAGGCGGCGATTCGGAAGCGAATTGTGACAGCCGCCTTATCTCTCTTTCAGACCAAGGGCTTTGACGCCACCACAACTAAAGCCATTGCGCGCAAGGCTGGGATTGCCGAAGGCACTGTCTTCAACTATTTCAGGACCAAGGAAGACATCGCCCTGCATTTCTTTGAGCAGGAAGTGGATCAGGCAATTGCTTCCGTCCGCGAAAATCCCCGTCTGCGGAAGGCGACCCTCGAAGAAAAGCTTTTCGCCCTGGTGCACAGCCAACTCGAGTTTCTAGCCCCATACGAAAAATTCATAGGCGCTGCCTTCATTCATGCACTGAAGCCGGCCTCGCCGCTCGGCATTTTCAGTCACCGGGCGCAGGAGCTTCGTCACCGCTATGTCGGCTTCGTGCAGGAACTACTCGACGAGTCTCTGCCGAAACAGCGCCTTAGTCCGCTCACTTTTTTGGCGCCCGAAGTCTTCTGGATCTATTACCTGGGCGCGCTGCTCTATTGGTTGCACGATTCGTCGCCTGGCAAGCAGAACACGCTGGCGTTTCTGGATCGATCGCTGGCCATCGGCGTCTCAGTGCTCAAGCAGGGAAAGCGATAGATGTCATCACAAAAGAACACAACGACAGGGCGCGCCCTCAGCATGGCTTCGATGGGAGCGGGCATTGCCGGAAGTTATGTCAGTTACCTTTTGCAACGCGCATTTCTGGGAGAGGCAGAGGGCAAAATCAAATTGAAATCCACGCACGTCCGCGCCGCGCGAAGGATGGCCGAGCAAATGCACGCCTTGCGCGGACCGGCCATGAAGCTCGGTCAGATGTTGAGCCTGCAGACAGGTTTCCTTCCGGACGAAGTCCTCGCTGAACTGGCAACACTGCAAATGGAAGCGCCGGGTATGCATCCTTCACTGGTCAGGGTGCAGGTTAAGGGAAGCTTGGGGCGCGATCCTGAAGAGATCTTCAAACAGTTTACTGCGGAGCCTTTCGCCGCCGCCTCACTCGGTCAGGTGCATCATGCCGTCACTCGCGAGGGCCAACGTGTGGCCGTGAAGATTCAGTATCCGGGCATCCGGCGGGCGATCGAAAACGACTTTACATTGTTTCGCACTTTCTCTAAGCCGGCGCAAGCCTCGGGTCATTTACCAAAGTCGGCGATAGATGAGATCGAAAAGCAAATCATCGCTGAAACAGACTACCAGCGCGAAGCTGATAATATCGAGTTCTTCGCCGACCGCCTGGCGCCGCTTTCTTTCGTGAAGATTCCGCACGTTTTTCGGGAGTACACTTCCGACAAAGTGTTGACGATGTCGTTAATGAGCGGCCAGCACCTCGAAGACTTTCTCGCGCAGCGTCCTTCTCAAAGACTTCGGAGCCAATTAGGCGCGCATCTTTTTGAACTCTTCCATTTTCAGGTGTATGAGGTCAAAGCTCTTCACGCTGATCCACACTGGGGAAATTATCTCTTCAACGATGACGCGGGAATCTCACTCGTGGACTTCGGCTGCGTAAAGTATCTCAGCCCTGAAGCTGCTGCCTACTTGCGATGCGTCTGTCTTTATCCCGGCTCGACTAGCTCTGCGGATTTTCGCCGGTTGCTCGAAACCTATTACGAACAGGCTGGTGAGAAGTTACTGCCGGGCGCCCGCCGGGCGCTGATCGGTTTTGCCGAGAGTTTCTATCGCAAGGTTTATCCGCCAAACCCGGGCAACAATCACATCTTCGATTTCAGCGACAACGCATTCCTGCGAGATTTTTTGCGGGAATCGAAGAATCTCTTTCGAACCAAAGGCGTGATTACCGAGTTCATCTTTCTGGCACGGGCAGAGATGGGCTTATATCAAACGCTACATAGATTGAGAGCACGGGTGCCCACGAGCGAGATTGTCAGGAAATACTTGTAGTATGATCGAGCAGAAACCTGGCACTTCCACTTCGTCAGCAACTTCGTTTCTACACATGCCATTGTTTTCAAGAATTTGTGCGTAAGATGAGGCCTTGCATGGCTAATCCCAGGTTCTCCAAGGGGCCATTTGAAAACCAACACTGTTGGAATGATTTCCGCTATGCACGACCGCGGGTTGATTTCTCCGCAACAATTGCTCAACTATAAGCTGAGGTTGGTGCTACACTCCGCTTGCTCTAAGTCCACCGATATTGAAGTCAGCGTGCATGAAAACCCCCTCGTTTCCGTCCCATGAAATAACTCAATTGCTTGCCGAGTGGAGCGATGGAAATCAGGGCGCACTAGACAAGCTGTATCCATTGGTCTACAACGAGCTTCGTCGCCTGGCGCACGGCTATTTGAGGCGCGAGCGAAAGGGCCACACGCTCCAGACCACGGCATTGATCAATGAGGCTTACCTCCGTCTGGTCGATCAAAAACACGTTCACTGGGCGAATCGTTCACACTTCTTTGGCATCTCGGCGCAGATCATGCGCCGCATCCTGATCGATCACGCACGGCGTTACGACTACGCGAAACGTGGCGGCGCCGCGCAGAGGATTTCGCTTGACGAAGCCGCCGTGGTGTGTAAGGACCGGGCGCGCGCTCTGCTCATGCTGGATGAGGCGCTGAATAGTCTGGCAAAGATAGACCTGCGCCGCAGCCACGTAGTTGAGCTGCGATACTTTGGCGGCCTGAGCAATGAAGAGATTGCCGGTGTGTTGAAGATTTCGGAAAACACCGTGACGCGCGACTGGAATCTGGCAAGAGCCTGGCTCTATCAGGAATTGAACCGGGGCGTAGCATGATGCAGCCTGAACGATGGCAGCAGATTAGCGGGATATTCAAGTCGGCGCTCGCGCTGGAACCCGAAGAGCGTACCGCTTACGTCGCGGCGGAGTGCGGCGCTGACGAGTCGTTGCGCCGCGAAGTTGAACGACTGATCGAGTCGCATCAACAGGCTGATAGTGAGAACTTTATTGAGTCGCCGGCCGCGGCTGAAGTCGCACCGTTGCTTGTCCCGGAAGACAATGAAGCGGAAATTAGCAAAGACAGATTAGAAAACGGACAGCAGATAGGTCATTACCACATTATTAAAAAGCTTGGCGCTGGTGGAATGGGTGAAGTTTACCTGGCAGAGGACACGCGACTCGATCGCACCGTGGCTCTGAAGATCCTGCCTGCTGATGTCGCCTCGGACCAACGGCGGATGCAGCGCTTCAAACAAGAGGCAAAGCTCGCGTCGTCGCTCAACCAGCCGAATATTCTGACTATCTTTGAGTTTGGCGACACAGAGTCGCTGCACTTTATTGCCAGCGAATATGTCGATGGCGCAACGCTGCGCGAGCACCTTAAAGTTAACCAACTCAAGCTGCCGGAAATTATCGACTTGAGCGCTCAAGTGGTTGCAGCTCTCGACGCCGCGCACGAGGCCAAGATCGTCCACCGCGATATCAAGCCCGAAAATATCATGGTGCGGCGGCGGGATGGCGTGGTTAAGGTGCTGGACTTTGGTTTAGCGAAACTTACGGAAAAGACAACCAGGCAGTCAGTCGGGCGATCGGACAGTGAAGTGAATACCGAGTTGCTGGTCCGCACCATGCCCGGCAGCGTGATGGGGACTATTAGCTACATGTCCCCAGCCTCGGCAGATGAACGCCGGAGCCGGGACCAGCTCGCAAAGATGATCAGCCCTCCGACAAGAACCGACATCAACGCGATACCAGTTATCAGTTTCCGGCGCCGCCCGCTTTCACTCGGTTCGGCTGCAGACCCTCGTGCTTCTGTTGACTCGGTGCCGGCGGTCGTTTTCTTGTCTGATGTTCCAGAAAGAGCCGGCGCCACTCACGAGCCTGGGCGAGCGTAAGGTGCCTCCTGAGCTGCCTGCGGAATTGGTTGTGCTCAGCGCGTGCGAAACGGGTCTGGGAAAAGACATCAAAGGGGAAGGCTTGGTCGGGTTAACCCAAGGGTTCATGTACGCTGGTGCTCGCCGCGTAGTCGTGAGTCTTTGGAATGTAAACGATAAGGCTACTGCGGAACTGATGGCCCGCTTCTATAGAGGAATGCTCAGAGAAAACAAGACTCCGGCGGCGGCTTTGCGCACGGCGCAGATGGAAATGTCGCGGCAGAAACAATGGCAGTCGCCTTATTACTGGGCCGCATTCGTGCTTCAGGGCGAATGGAAGTGAGCCGGAAGAATTTCGACAGTGAGTGGTGTTTTCCGAGAGGAATTCTCGGGTTAGTAAGTAGCAGAAAGACGTGGCACGAGCGCCCCGCCATGATTACGCGCACGATACCCGAGCCACGTCTATAGGGAGCTAGTGACAATGACTTTGCAGGAACAGATCGGCGCGTGCAATTTAGACAAGAGAAAGTGCGTTTGTCACCCAGGCGCCAAACAGTTGGTATGTGTGTTGGCGCTTTGCGCCGTGAGCTTGATCGCTTCGGTAAATGTGAAGGCCCAGGATGAAGACACCACCAGAAGACTGTGGGATACCGCCTTTATCAATTCCGGCAATAAGAAAACCTCGCCTCGAAAGACAGCGAAACGCAGTTATCGCGTCGCGACTCCGAACGTACCCACTGCCGGCGTCAATGCTGACACTGTTGTGGGTGTTACGCTTTGGCGACTACGTCGGGCAAGCCAGACTGACTCCGGCGAGCGACTCATCGTGCATGAAGGCGCGGACGCGGCCGAGTGGTTGCCGCAGCGAATCTCCGCCAACACGAGGCTGGACCAGGGGGACCGGTTGCGGATTTCCGTGGAAGCTGCGCGCACCGGTTATCTCTACGTGATTGATCGGGAGCAATATGCCGATGGCAGTTTAAGCGATCCGTATTTGATCTTCCCCACTACGCGTACGCTCAGCGGAAACAATCAAGTGACGGTCGGAAAGATAACCGAGCTACCCGCCCGCGATGATCGCCCTCCTTACTTTACCGTCAAGCGCAGCCGATCAGATCAGGTCGCTGAAGTGCTCAGTGTTCTAATCAGTCCGTCGCCACTCGAAGGAATTGAAATCACCGACAAAGCGCAAAAGCTCTCCGAGGCTCAGGTGGGGAAGTGGGAAAAGTCATGGGGCGCGCGGGTTGGTTTGCTCGAACTGGAAGCGGGCGCTGGGAAACCCTGGAGCCGGGAAGAGAAGGAAGCCGGCAGTGGCATCGCCCAAGTTCTAAAGTCTGATGCACCCGCTCCGCAGGCCATCTACTATCAGCCAAACACCAAATCGAATGAACCGATTTTGGTAAAAGTGCGGCTTCGTTACGGCTATTCGGCGAAGCGCTGAATCCTGGCTTTCAATTGCCCGTCTGGCTATCCCACCAGGCACCGATCGAATAACCATCCGACGACCTCATCAGTTGAGCAGCACTCCCCGTGAGTCCTGGATAGTTCTTTGGTCGGAAAAGAATCCAGACGCACCCTCTGGCCCCCCACGCCAAGCTAGCAACCTATATGCCGTCCGCGTTGGTCTCGATCCTTTGGCGATGTCGCGACTAGACTATTCGCCTGTGGCATACCCGGTGCTAAATAAGCGGCGGATGTTGGCGAGCTGCGCTGAGCGCTCTTAATTCAGATCCCGATGATGCATCTCGCTGTAGTCAATTGCAGCACCTCTCTCGTTTTCGCCACTCGCCACTGAGAAGATTTGCGCCGGTATTATTTCTGCGTCAAAAGAAAATGGATTACCAGGTAAACAGCGGGCGGCGCGACAGTGAAGTCTTGAGGGGCACAAGAGACATCATCTATACGCTCGATGTTGCCGGCAACTTTACGTTTCTCAACCAGGCGGCTGAGCTTATTTCGGGTTATAGCTGCGAGGAGGCGCGCCGAATGAACATTGCTGAAATGGTTGCGCCGGAGTTCGCAGTCCATATTGGTAAACAGATTAAGCGCCACGTAAGAGAGCGGTTTGGAGCGGTTTACGAAATTGACATCATCGCCAAGAATGGGCGCCGCGTGGAGCTTGAAGTCAGTACGCACGTCGTCGTGCGCGATGGCAAGCCCATTGAAATTCACGGAATTGCTGTGCCTTCCGTTGTCAGAAACGAATGTCCACCGCCGCTGAGGTTGCGATGTGTGGACGCGAGCTTTGGGTCCGCGAGCTTAGTCCCAGGACTCATCAGCTAAAGAGCATTTATAGTAACCGGCTTATTTCGTCCAATGCCTTGGCAGTTGATTTTGAAACCTTGCACACGTGGAGGGTAGGTATTAGAATTCATCGCAGACAAGCGTGCGGCCCCCGTTTTATGTGTCGGAAAGGCTTTCCCCTCGAAGTCCGCTCTCTCGAAGTACCGATCGAATTCTCCCGTGTTGCTTAAGTGGTAGTTTCGGAATGGTAAGCAGTCACTGCCCCCATTCCATTTAGATTTGTCTCTCTGTTGCCCATTGGCCGCCGGGAACAGATTTCAAGTACTCCGCAGTTCAGGAATGAAATGAAGGCACTCGTAGTCGACGATGATGCGTTGATTCGCAGCAACGTTGCTGAAGCACTCAGCGACGACGGCTGGGAAGTGTGCGAGGCCGAATCCGCGGAACAGGCCTTTGAGATGCTTCATCGCGAGCCTTGGGCGCTCGTATTCTGCGATGTGCAGTTGAGTGTTAAGAGTAATGATGAGGGCTATGCCGTATTGCGCAGCTTCGCCCAGGAGCAACCAGAGACGCAAATCGTTTTGATGACTGGTCACGGGTCGGCAGTCGGCGCGCTCGATGCGGTGTCGGGCGGTGCTTACGACTATTTAATGAAGCCGTTTGAGATCGAGGACGTTCGTCGAATTTCCAGGGACGTGCGCCGGGGTATTGAGAAACGGGCCCGGCCCTCCAGCAGCGGCGATTCCCCGCCGGTTTACACCTCTGACATTGATCTGGTCGGCGTGAGCGGTGCGTTCGTCGAGGTGATGAAGTTGGTGGGACGTGTCTCCCGGACTAATCTCCCGGTCTTGATTACCGGCGAGTCAGGAACGGGAAAAGAGATCGTGGCTCGCGCCATACATCGCCGCAGCCCGCGTGCTGAAAAACCCTTCGTCGCCGTCAACTGTGGGGCGATACCCGCAGAGCTGATCGAATCTGAGCTCTTCGGTCATGTTCGTGGTTCGTTTACAGGGGCGACCGTGGATCGCAGAGGTCTGTGGCAGGAAGCTGATCGGGGCACAGTTTTTCTAGATGAAATCACAGAGACCAGCCTCGCTTTTCAGGTCAAGCTGCTCCGCGCTTTGCAAGAGGGCGAGATTCGGCGGGTTGGCTCAAACCAAACCCAGAGCGTTGACGTGCGCGTTATCGCTGCCACCAATCGCGACGCCGAACAACAAATGCGCGACGGTAATTTTCGCCAGGATCTTCTCTACCGGCTTAACGCAGTGACGTTGCATTTGCCTCCTCTCCGAGAACGATGCGAAGACATCCTGCCACTTGCTCGCTATTTTGCGCAGCGTGCGCCAGTTCCCGGACATCTATCTATTAGCTTTTCGGATGATGCTGTAAGGCTGCTCGAAAACTACGATTGGCCGGGCAACATACGCGAGTTAGAAAATGCCATCATGCGCGCGACAGCCCTGTGTGATCAGGTCGTTCGCCCCGACGATCTGCCCGATCGCATCCTCAAATTCTCGAGTTCTGAGACAAACGAAGGTGGAACAACATCGCGGCCACAAAAGATTGATGCTGAGGAGCTTTCACTATCGCTTTCAGAGATTGAACATCGCCACATCTTTCGAGTATTAGCCCACAGTAATGGCAATAAACAAGCGGCGGCGCGCGTGCTGGGCATTGACCGCACCACGTTACAACGCAAGCTTGAGCGACACAGCCAGGACGGGGCGAACTCAAACGGGTCGGCCTCTACGGAGCAGCAGGGCTTGTTCAAAGGAAGGAACGAACATAGCGGACCAGTCTAACCCATTCCTGGTCGGTCATCTCTGTGATGCGCAGACCAACGAGATAACCTTCACTCGTATGTTCGTCTGATAATTTTCTGCACCAAACAGGAGTGGCGCGCATTTGAACTGTTCCGGTTGGAAGATCAAGCGCCAGCTGGATCTGGCCACCTACAACATTTAGATACTGGCGCTCGATGCGATTTGAGGGTACACGGATCGCCAGGCCTTTCTCACTAAGGTTCCGGCTCTCCCCGACCATTTCTTCCGGCTCGACAGTGCCGCCGGTTCCTTCCTTCATGGACCGAGAGATGAATCTCAGAGAGACTCTTAGCCTTACGTCGCATCGCGGTTCCCGGCGTGTGCCATTCGGAAAACCGTCGACAAAGTGACTAAGCTGCGACCCTTGAGGCTTGGCGATCAACGTTTCCCTCCCGGCGCCTGAAAACCTCATGCGCGATTTCAGTAATCTGAGGGGCGTCAAAAGGTTTTGCTACCACCCAGTTCACCTGGGCCGCTTCTCTATCGTTTGAGCCGACAACTTCACCCCAACCTGTAATGACCGCAATCGGAATCTTGCTGTTTCGTTCGCGCACCGCGCGCGAAAGTTCCCAACCGCTCATACCCGGCATACCGACGTCGGTGAAGACAGCGTGGAAATTACCGTTTTCAAAAAGAGCCAGCGCTTCATGGCCGCCTTGAGCCAGAATTACCTCGCAGCCGCCTTCTTCCAGAATGTCGCGCAAAAGGTCACGCACGTGCTCCTCATCGTCAACGACCAGGATTCTGGTTTGAGATGATTGGGGAGCCAAGGGGGCAATGCGCTCGAATTCATGTAGCGGCTGGGCGTTGACAACGCGTTTGGCAGTCGGCAGCTTGAGGTGGAAGCGGGTGCCGTGCCCAACCTCTGATTCAACTTCAACATTTCCTTCATGCCTTCTGATAATGCCGTAGCTAACGGCGAGACCGAGGCCCATCCCGGCTTTACCCTTGGTCGTGAAGAAGGGATCGAAGATTCGCAGACGCACCTCTTCGTTCATTCCTAATCCGGTGTCGCAGACAGAGATTTGCACAACCTCATCGACTTCTTCAGCCGCCAGCGTGAGAATGCCGCCCTGGGGCATCGCATCGACAGCGTTGAAGACCATGTTCACGAGCACCTCGCGCAGTTCTGATTCATCGCCCATGACGAACAGGTTGGGCCGCAGCTGTAGATCGAGACTGATGTGAACGTTGGACGCCTCGGCTTCGTCTTTCCATCTTGGCCGCGTGATCTCGCCCACGTCGAGTAGCAGCGGGCTCACATCAATTAGTTCAAAGTCATGATCGCGGCGCTGGCGGGCGAAATCCTGAATCCGCCTGATGGTCTTGGCGCCGTCTTTAGCCGTTTTGATAATTATTTTGAGACCGTTCTCTATCTTCTCGGGATCATTCTTGCCGAGCAGAAGTTGCGCTCGGCCAAGAATGCCGGCCAGTGTGTTATTGAAGTCATGCGCTACGCCCGAAGCCAACTCGCCCAGCGCTGACATCTTTTCAACCTGCGAAAACTGTTCCCGAATTCGCTCTTGCTCGGCAATGTAATGACTTAGCTCGGCGACGTGGCGTTCCGCTTCTTCGGCGTGGGCTGCGGCCGCTTCCGCGGTGGCCGCCGCGGCCATGACCTCAATGTTCTTAAGGTATGTGCGGTAGGTGAAATAGACGAAGAACATGATTGGGATCGTGACCGCTATAGGATAGAACCCCACTCTGCCGGTGAGCTTGGCGATGATGCCGGCCGCCGAGGCGCCGGCGAAGTACGTGACAGAAGTCCACAAGTAATACTTCGCCCACGTATGCGTTATCGGTAGATCCGTCTTGCACGCGGCCAGTACCGCCACCAGACCTGAGTTGGAAAGGTATTGAACTAGCGCCATGACGCAGAGCGCGCTGATAAAATTAGCGGAAAAGGGGCCCCGCGGGAGTGCCGTGGGTGCGCCGAAGCACAAACGCAAAGTCCACACCGTGAGAAACGTCGAGCAGGCCATCACGGCTGAATTGAAAATCATCGTCATAGCTTTTTTGCTGAAGCCGAATGAGGCGCAGACGGCCTCTGCCGCCGCCAAAAGGATCGCAGCTTCTCCGCCGTAGAGGATTATCGCGAGGAAGATGAGCGTGTCGGAAACGGAAATGTGAGAACTGAGGCGCGGAATCTGAATCGAGAGGCGTGATCCCAGTCCCACTGTAATCAGGGCCAACATCAGGAAACGCAGGTCGAGCTTTGTCGGGGATAGATTATATGCCGAGATCCCGGCCGCGACTGCACCGAAGCAAATAATCAGCCACATGTAAGGAGTTATGAAACGTTGTCTGCTGGTAAGTTGGATCCTCATTTGTCTCGCCCCTTCGTGAAATTTGTCCCTTGCGAAACCGCTGGCCGGTTAGTGATCACCCATTCTCTTGCTGCAGAAAGATCGTGTCGTAGTGGCTGCGCAGCTTAAAGCCCGTGCGCTCGAAGAAGGATCGAGCTCTCGGGCTCTGCTCGTTAACGAACACGCAAAGTGAATCCGTGCGCGCCAAAAGGGTCTGACCCAGTTGCGACATGCAACGTGAGCCGATGCCATTCCCACGTTCACGGGGATCGACATAAATGCCTTCGAGATAGATCGCCTGAGGAGTGTCGGAAATGAGGTCGGCCTTGAAAATCAACTGTCCGTTCTCGACCCAAACCCACACCCGCTGCTGCTCGACCCGGCGCGCACAGCGCCTGCGGAAGCCTTTGGGATCAACTTCCAGGGGATTGATTCCGCTTTCAGCGAAAGCCATCTGACCCTGGACCAGCAACACCTGTTCAAGATCGGCTGGGGTAGCCAAGCGTAAATCGGGCACTGACTGAAGCGCCTCGACAGGCCAGCGCTGCTCGAAGAGCAATTCACGACAGACGCTGCGAGGCGGCTGGTCATCCGTTGCATAGTGTCCCCAGAATCGTTGGATCTTGTCGTGCTCGCCCATCATCAGGTGGATGTTGCGGCAAGATTGGGCCAGGCGCGCAAAGACGGGCAGAGCAGCTTCACTGCGCGTCTCGATGAGTGTGAAGTGGCCGATGAGAGCGACGCCTTCCAGCCGGCCCTCGCGGTTGCGGCAAGCATAAAAGCAGCCGCGATTTAATGAGCTGTCCAACCCGTTGTCACGAATGTGGCCGGCCATGATCATCGTGTGAATAGGTCGCTCCGCAAGAAACTCCAGAACTTCCGACTCCTCGCCGTTTGTCAGAGGATGGAATGAAATATCCTGAAACTCGACTGCCTCTGAAACGGTAGCAAGGCTTCGTAAGTTGTCGGGGGAAACGATCGCTTGCTTCATTTGAGACCCTCAATTCTTCGGTTGCTGACGTAAGAAAGCGGATGAGGCGGCTATTTCAGTGACCCGAATAGTCAACGCCCGTGTCTGGTACCACCGTCATGCTGGTGGTGTTGTCACCGTTTGTCCTCGATGATTGCGCCTGGGTCATAGCGTCGTTTCGGAAGACACTGTCACCAATCAAGACGCCATCGCCGATCAAGACACCGTCACCAATCAAGACACCGTCAATCAGCTGATCGCCGATCAAAACACCGGGACTGATAAAGACGGTGCCGTCGCCGATCAGGACGCCGTTGCTGGTCATAATGTTGTTGAAAAACAGGACTCCATCCGACACTTGAGTGGGGTCCCGGATTATCATGCCATTGAAAATGCGTGCGCCATCGCCGATTAAAACGCCCACGTTGTAGATGCCCTGGTACTTCGTGATGAGATCTATCCCGCTGGCATAGTTGTAGTTGAGAATGAGTCCCTGGGACCAGTTGAATGTGTATCCGGCAATGGAGGTTTGGGGAACCGGAACAATGTTTGTGGTTAAGAGCGGCGCGCCGACCGCGGTGGTTGAGTTCAGGTCGGTGCGTACGAGTCGAGCCAGGCGCAGCGCGCCCTCGATGTTAATCTCACCCGCGCCCTGCTCGAGCATGTTGTAGTCCGTGAGCGGTTGCGCCGTATACATCAGCAGGGCCTTTATCAGGTTCGGGGTCAAGTTCGAATTGGCTTGCAAGAGCAGCGCTGCTGCCCCCGCTGCAATCGGCGCGGCCATCGACGAGCCATTCATGTACATCATCTTGCGCTTATCGACGGGGCTGACGCCTGCGTCGAGAGAAGGGTTCTGAGCGACGAGATAGTTGTCCTCAGCTTCGGCATAAATCAATTTATTGCCGGGCGCAATGATGTCTGGCTTGATGAGATTATCGTAGTGCTTAAAGCCCAACGCGTCCTTGCTATAACTCCGTGTCGGCCCGCGCGAGCTGAAGCTTGCAACTCCATCATCATTTCTCTGGTCGGTGCCAAAGCTGTTGGCCGCACCCACCGTAATCGCAGACGGCTCATTGCCCGGCGAATGGATCTCGCCATAGACTTTTTGGCCCGCTCCGTTCTTGCCGTTGTTTCCCGCAGCTGCGACCACAACGATGCCGGCATCGACCAGGCGACGCACCGCGCGGCATATGGGATCGTTCTTGTAAGAATCAATAGCCGGCGCGCCCAGGCTCATGTTGACGATGCGAATGTTATAGGTCGCGTGATTCGTCATCACCCAGTCGAGCGCGCTGAGGGCAGCGGATACCGTGCCCACACCAGTGGCGCCCAACACGCGCAGGTTGATAAGGTTCGCATTGGGGGCGATGCCGGTATATTGCGCGTTTGAGATGCGCGCATTTCCCCCGGCAATCGAGGCGACATGCGTGCCGTGCCCGTAGGGATCGTCAATCCGTCCCTCCCCCGTAAAATCACGACTGACGATCACGCGCAGGTTATTGCTGCGATCCAGGAACGCGGTGTGGTTGGGATCGATCCCGGAATCCAGTATGGCGATGCCGATTCCCGTTCCATCTAATCCGACCGTGTTGGTGCCGTTGGCGGTGCGCACGGCATCGGCTCCGGTGGTGGCGGTGACGTGACCAAAAAAATCGATCTTTCGGTCAGGCGAAATGTAATTCGTGGCCCTGCTCTTTGCAATTTCTTCTACGGCCCTGGCGGGCAGTTCGACCTTCATCGCTCCCATTTGCGCCATCCGGGCATCGACGTGAACGCTATAGCGTTTTAACAAACCCGTGATTTCGCGATCGCCCACGTCGTCGACCTGAAGGATTACGGGTATGCGTCCATTGCTCCCCGCGCCATTTAATAACTCTCGAAGGTCGTCTGAGATTTTGTCACCTTCAAACCCGTTGCTGTTTCTTCTGCGCGCGATTGTCGCTGGACCCATGCTTTCGCTGTTGCCATCTATCGAGATTGGTTCGAAGAGCCGGTTGACGCTTTCATCGGCAGCGATGTAACTGGAATAAGCTGCCGGCGTGGCGCCGCCGATCATTCGGAAGTGTGCCGCGGCGATCGCGGCTTGAACGATGGCCGACGAGACCGGCATCGCCTGTGTTCCAGCATACTGATGAAGCTGATCGACAAAGAGAACGACTTGCCCATGAGCTTTCTCGACTTCGGCAAAAACGGCTTGCACTCGACTGACGAAGACATCGCTCGTTCTTGAACCTCTGGCGAGGGCCTCAAGGTTGAGACTGAAAATGCGCTTATTACGCAACTGGTCCGGCACCTCGCCGGACGCAATTCTGAAAGCTACGCCGCGAACGATGGCGTCGCGATCGAGTTCGAATTCGCCTACAACCAATGGCGCCCTTGTGGTTCGCGTCAGACTGGCGATCACGCGCGTAATGTCCGCGTCCTGCTCGGGCGTTAAATCAAGTCTGCGTCGGAGGGCCAGGCTAGTGAGGTCGGTCGCATATCTCGACAGAGCGGGATAACCCGCCTCCATCCGGTCGCGCGCATTGCGCTGATTGATAAAGTTGTCAGCCGACTCAGCAGTCGTTCGCTGGTCAAGAGGAAGGCCGGCACACAAGCAGACTAGAAATATGAGAACACTAATCCACTTTGTAGCGGGGGCAAAGTACTTCATTGATTCCTCCTTTTTCGTCAGTCCCCCAGAAGGTAGCGATCGTGCTTTGCTAGGATCTGACGCCGCACTTCCTGCGTTGTATCACTTCCGCACTACCCAGAGTCCGGCATCGAAACGACGCCAACGCACCGGGCGTAAAAAGAACTGATCCTTGTCGGGGAAGGAGCAACTGAAACAGGGAGAGAATCGAATGGGGCCGAGAGTATTCCAGACAATCGCACCCCTGTCAATAATTTGATCGAGTTATCTCATACAGACAGTGTTATCTCCGTTCATCATCGCTGATTGTGCTTGTAGGACCGAATCACCGATCAAGATTCCGTCACCAATCATGATTCCATCGCCGGCCATAATTCCATCGCCGATCATGATCCCATCACCGATCAGAATTCCGTTGGCGAGCAGCATATTTGTGCCCATAAAAGGTGTACCGCTGCCAAGAGATGATCCATCGCAGGTCAGAATGTTGCTGCCAAGGTCGACCCCGCTCGACATTCGATCAGCGTCAATGGACTGATTGGATTCGTTCTCAATGACTCCATCCCCAAGAACACATCCACGGCTATAGACCTGCTGGTACTTTGTGATGAGATCGGCGCCGACCGCATACGTATGATTCAACACGATGCCCTGTGACCACGTAAACGTATTGCCGGCGATGGTTGTGTGCGACTGTGGCGCGGAAGTGCTGGTTAGCAGTGGTGCGCCGACCGGTGTAAGCATAGTCAGATCGTTTCTGACGAGTTTAGCAAGGCGCATGGCGCCCTCGACGTTGATCTCACCGGCGCCTTGCTCGAACATATTTTGCCCAGCGAGCGGCTGTGCGGTGTTCATTAAGATGGTTTTGACCAGATTCGGTGTCAGAGATGGATTGGCTTGCAACAGGAGCAGCGCGGCGCCCGCGGCGATGGGCGCTGCCATTGATGTCCCGCTGAGGTACATCATCTGCTGATTATCGAGCGAGCTTACGCCGGCGTCCAATTGTGGGTAAGTAGCTAACAGGTGGTTGCTTGACGCAGCCGCCCCAACAATTTTGTTGCCCGGAGCTGCAAGATCAGGCTTAAGGAGATTGTCGTAATGTCTGACGCTGTTTTCATCGGTCCAGAAACTGCGCGTTGGGCCACGTGAGCTGTACGTGGTGACGGTATCGTCGCTGCGCACATCACTGCCGAAACTATTGGTAGCACCGACCGTAATGGCGGCCGGCTCGTTTCCCGGCGAGTGAATCTGTCCATATATCTTTGTGCCGCCGGCATCTTTGCCATTGTTTCCGGCTGCGGCGACTACAACGATTCCTGCGTCGACCAGACGACGCACAGCCTGGCAGAGTGGGTCATTCAAGTACGCATCCACGGCCGGCGTTCCCAGGCTCAAGTTAACAACCCGAATGTTGTAAATGGAGTGAAAGCTTAAAACCCAGTCAAGGGCGGCCAACAGACTCGACGTAGAACCGGCGCCGTGCGAGTCGAGCACTCGCAGGTTAACGAGATTCGCATTGGTGGCGATCCCCGCGTAAGCGCCGCTTGCCGTCTGGCCATTTCCGGCGGCTATCGATGCAACATGAGTCCCATGGCCATAAACATCATCCGTGCGATGCTCATCCGTAAAGTCCCGGCTGACTATGACGCGACTCAGCCCGTTACTATTCAGGAAGCAAGAATGATTGGCATCAACCCCAGAATCAACGATGGCTATCCCAATGCCTGTTCCGTCGTATGTAGTGGTCGCTATCGGAAGACCCAGCAGAGAGAATGAAGTGTGAGTGCGGATATCATCAGTACCCGTTGTAGCCGTGATGTGACCAAACGTCGCAATCTGTTTGTCGAGAGAGATATATCGAATTTCGCTGTGAGCAGCCAAAGCCTGGATCGCCGGCTCAGGCAGGCTCACGACCCGCGCGTTTAAGTTTTGAAATCTGCGGAGCACGTTCCCGCCGAGGTTGAGCAGCAGGGAATCAAGTTGGACGCCGGGCACATCGTTGAATTGAATGATGACATTTACACGAGCGTCGCCCTGACTCTTGCTCGGCCGCTCAGCCAGGTCAGGCGAGACTTTCGCGAAGGCTGGAACTCTGGATTGCGCTCGCGCGCCATCAGAACCGAAACCATGTAGGCAACATACCGACACCAGAAGAGCAAGGAGTATGGCGTTGCGTTTGAGCTTGATCGGCGTCATTAGCTGCTCCTTGTCCAAGATAAATACAGGATTGCGCGGTTGCTTAAATGATCGAAAACCACTTGTTGGTTCGCGGTAGACAAGTGCAAGACCCATACCACGTTCTCAGGTTCTTCCTGACTCTCGCTTCGGCATCTCGAACCTCACGTGCCCCGCGCCCTGAATCCTTAAAGAAAGACATGCACCCGCATGACGGATGTCGTTGATAGGGCAGTAAACTCAGCTTGAGCAGCTACTGATCGGCGCAGTCGTTTTGTCTTTGATCACTCAATCGGGACTGTAGATTGGCGATGATGCAGAATCCGGCGGTGAGCAGAATCTTACTGTGGCAGATTGCGAAATTCGCCTTCTCGGACCCACAACCCGAGCAGCGGGATTTCGTTGTCTCGGAGAGCTCAAAAGATATTCCGGCCTTTGTATTGAATCCGGGGCAGTAGATTTTATTTTGTTTACGAACCGAAGCAAATTGCGCCAGGTTGCATCTGTCTCGTTTTGGGCTGGCACCGCTATTGCGGACATCGGCCGTGGAGTGTGAAAACAATGAGCGCGGCAATGTCTGAGTCAGAAAACTTCAAGGCGCATATTTTAGTTGTTGATGACGAGCCCGAAATCAGAAAGGTTCTGAGTGAGTTTCTTGGCGAGTCTTATCAATGCGTGGTGGTCGCGTCTGCAGAAGAAGCCCTGGCGCTGCTAGCCCAGAGAACCTTCGATCTCATCATCAGCGATATTTCGATGGAGTTAATGAGCGGCCTCGAGATGGTCACGCATGTCCTCAGACTTGCGCCTCAGACCGTGATCATTATGATCAGCGGCCAGCAAACGATCCAATACCCAATCGAAGCAATGCGTGCCGGCGCCTTTGACTATATCCCCAAGCCTTTTGACCTGCATCATGTCGAGAAGGCCGTGCGCCGGGCCCTTGGTCACCACAACTTACTCGAAAGCAAAAGACTGCACGAGGACCACCTGAAAGAGTTGGTACAACAGCACACCGCGCAAATCGAACGCCTGGCGAATTACGACAAGGTCACCGGTCTACCCAATCGGGTGCTGTTTGAAGATCGCCTCGCCCGGGCATTAGCGGTCGCACGGAATAAGGGTCAAATGCTTGGGATGCTTTTTTTTGCCTTTGATCGATTCAAGGAAATCAATGACACACTCGGACACGCGGTGGGTGACCTGCTGCTGAAGGAAATAGCGGCTCGACTACAATCCTGCGTGCGCGAGACCGATATAGTTGCTCGCTTCGACGGAGACGAATTCGCTCTGTTGTTAACGCAGGTCATGCGAACTGAGGACCTGATTCAGATTTCGCGGGCAATTGATGGTGCTCTCAAACCGGCGTTTGTTCTGGAAGGACACGAGGTCTATGTTCATGCGAGCATAGGTATCAGTGTTTTCCCCCATGACGGAGAGGACCTGAGAACTCTCTTAATGAACGCGGGAACTGCGCTCAACCGAAACCCGGTGCGGGCGGGCACTAACTATAGGTTTTACACTTCAGGCATGAATTCTCGGGCGGCCACGCGACTGGATCTGGAATCAAGTTTTCGGCGGGCCATTGAGAATGAAGAATTCCTCGTTCACTATCAACCGCAAGTAGACATCCAATCGAAGAGGATCGTCGGCGCTGAGGCGCTGGTTCGCTGGCAGCATCCTAAGTTGGGATTGCTTCCGCCGGACGTCTTCATTTCACTGGCGGAGGAATCGGGTTCAATTCTCCCGCTCGGTGCCTGGACTTTGCGCCAGGCTTGCGCTCAAACCCGAAGGTGGCAAAAGTCCGGATTCGCGGGCCTGCGTGTTGCCGTCAACGTCTCGGCCCAACAAATCGAGGAAACATCTCTGTTTGAGACTGTAGTACAAACCCTGGCCGAGACGGGACTCGAAGCAGAATGTCTTGAGTTGGAGTTGACCGAGACTTCCTTCATGCAGAACACGGATGACGCCGCTGAGACATTCACCAGGCTCAGAGAGATGGGTGTGAAAATCGCGATCGACGATTTCGGCACGGGCTATTCATCGCTGGGTTATCTAAAGCATCTGCCGGTTGATTCGGTAAAGCTCGATCAATCTTTCGTCAGTGGCGCTACGACTGATCCAGACGCCGCCGCGCTGATCATGGCGATCGTCACGTTGGCACATAACTTAAGGCTCAAGGTGATCGCCGAAGGCATTGAGACTGAGGAACAGCTCGCCTTTCTCAAGCTGCTGAGATGTGACCAGGGACAAGGCTATCTCTTCGGTAAGCCGGTATCGGCAACACTAATCGAATCTTTGATGACGCGCCCTTCAGATTCAGAGACGGGCCCAGTGAGGACTGTAGTGTCTGGCGAGAGAGTCGTGCGGATGCAGATTTGAAGATGGATTTGGAAATAGACTATCCATGCGAGCTCTGCGAAATATCAGAGGTTGACTGATTTCGCTTCGGCAAAATGCAGCAAGGCTGATTTTCTCGCTCAAGAGTCCGGCTCGTTACAGGCGTTTTCCAACCCGCAGCTGACGGCACAGCTCTTGCCGATTACCCAGTAGTAAGAGCCGCGATTCGTGATTCGCGGCCAATCTTCGGGAGTCCGCTTCTCAATAATCAATCCCTCATCTACTCGTCGTCCATTTTCCGAAAATCAGAAACGAGGAAACTATGTCCGGCTGTCACGAGCATCAATCGAGCGCCAGTGAGCTTCTCTTAGGGCCTAATACTATTTTGCAGAGTCGTTACCGGATCGTTCGGCAAGTAGGCAAGGGCGGCATGGGCATAGTTTATGAAGCAATCGATTTGCGGCTCGACCACACCGTGGCGCTGAAGCAAGTACTGACGACAGATGAGAGACTTTGGAAACAGTTTCAACGAGAAGCACAGTTGATGGCACGGCTCAATCATACCGCGTTACCGCGCGTGAGCGATTATTTTACTGAGGGTAATCGCGCGTTTTTTGTTATGCAGTTTGTGGAAGGTGTCGATCTTACAGAGATGATGGTCGAGCAAGCCGGGCCATTTCCCCGAAACGCCGTCGTCGCCTGGGCGGATCAGTTACTCGACGCGCTCATGTACCTGCACTCACGCGAACGGCAGATCATTCACCGCGACATAAAGCCGCACAATCTGAGAATCACTTCATCCGGCCAAATCGCTTTGCTTGACTTTGGCCTGGCGAAGTCAGAAACAACGGATTTTTCTGTTGCGGCATCCGTCGTCAGCATCTTCGGCTACACGCCACGCTATGCGCCGCTTGAACAAATTCAGGACCTGGGCACCTGCCCGCAGAGCGACCTCTATGCGCTGGGCGCTACGCTCTATCACTTGTTGACCGGCGTCAGACCACCTGACGCTGTGACGCGGGCTACCGCGCTGGTAAGTTCAAGTCCGAATCCGCTTATACCGGCTAATGAAATCAATCATGCCGTTGGCTCGGATCTCGCCGCGATCCTGAATAAGGCGATGGCCCAGAATCCTGAAGAGCGGTATGGCAGCGCGGGGGAATTTCGCGAGGCGCTCCGGCGCCTGGGCCGGGTAGAGGACGTAACCGATCTGGAATATGTGATCCACCAACCGTCGATAGACGCGAACATCCCGGAAGCCGGAGCGACAACGCTGGTAAAGTCGGTCAGCACTGTCTCGTCGGGAAGGCTTGGGCCCCGCACTGTTTCCGCTCTGTTCGTAATTCTGATATCTACGTTCGGCGTCTTCTGTCGCTATTATCCCTGGAAGATACCGCCAGCGACTGCTGGCGCCGTCTCTTGTACCGCGTCCGGTTCTGAGACGACCGGACAGCAGGAGTCGAGATACGGTGAGCGATGGCAATTGCGTCATCTGCGAGGTAATAGAACCTCGGAAGCCGCCATCGCCAACAGAGGAATTCAGATTAGCTCACGGAAGAGCGAATCTGGGGCCTCCGACGACATCACACCTGGAATAATTAATCGCTGAATCGCGAAGGGAGTCGTTGCGTCTGTTCAAGCGTGCGAAATGGCCCAATATTCATGAGGCTGCTCGCGAGAGTCGATTGATGACTCAACCTCAATGGACGCAGGACGGAATGGTTTCTGCGGACTATTTTCTTCTTGAGATTTCAAAAAGTCGCTAGTCATTATATTCTTTCCGTAGCCTCAAAGATCGTTCCCGTTTAGGCTAAGGCAGTATGTCGAACCGCGTCTGGACCCCAAATGTTACTGCGGCAAGCCGATGCGCTTGACCAGAGCAGCAAAGCGCGGGTCGTCGCGCAAGGGATCCATCAATGGATCAACACTCAGAGTCGTAACATAATAGCCGTGCTCCGCAAAGTCTTTTTCGAGCTCCGCAAAGGCCAGATCTCTATTACCAAGAGCGACATCTATCATGGCAAAGTCATATGGGTCGACGAGGCTGGTTTTTTCGCTGTTCCTTACTTTCTTTAAGATATCCTCTGCCTCGCCGCGTCGGCCCATTTTCGCGTAGGCGTATGCCGAATAAACAAGAGAATACTCATCAGCCGGGTTGTCTCGCAGGGTTTGTTCGCAGAGGGTAATGACTTCTTTATACATTCCGACGCTAACATAAATGTTCGCAAGCCAAATGCGAGCTGTAACGTGACCCGGTTCAAGATCGTACGTTTTCCTTGCTTGCTCGAGCGCGAGGTCGTTCTGCCGCGCATACATATAGGCGCCGGCAAGGTTCGCATTCATGGCGATTGAGAGCGGTTCAAACTCCAACGCCCGCTTCATTTCACGAATTGCTTCATCCGTGCGCTTCATCGGAATCAGGTAATCCAGGGCATAACGATAATGACTATCGGCCACGTTCGGATTGAGTGCGATTGCCCGCTTGAATTCACGCTCGGCTTCCGCCCAATTCCAATCGTAACCGGCATACGTGCTCGCTAAAGCCGTATGAGCATCAGCCATTGACGGATCGATCTCTAAAGCTTTTTGTGCCGCAGCCTTGGCTTTCGGAAACGCCTCTTTGGCGCTGAGATAAGAATAGGACGGCATTACCGAGTAAGTCTGCGAGACGCCGACATAGGCGCGCGCAAAATCAGGATCCAGCTTTATGGCTTGTTGAAAATACTCGATGCTCTTCTGGAGGTCCTCCTTTGTTCGCTTGGCGTAATGGAAAAGGCCCTTCAAATAGAGCTGATAGGCTTCGTTGTTGTCGGTGTATTTCTTAGCCAACTTTTGCTCGCCTTCGCCCGATAGCCGCAGTTTCAGTTTCTGCGTGATTTCGGTGATGATCTCGCGTTGGGTCGCAAGCAGGTCGGACAGTTTTCGCTCGTACTGTTCGCCCCAGAGCAATTTGTTATTTCGCGCATCCACGAGTTCGACACTGATGGTCAGATTATCGCCGCGTTGAACAATGCGTCCGGTCATCACGGCGCTGACGCCGAGTTCAGCGGCGATCGTCTTGATATCAGTCGCTTTGCCTTTGTAACGCATGACCGAACTGGTGGGGCTGACTTTCAGATGGGGAAGTTGCGAGAGACGATAAATCAGCGACTCCGCCAAGCCGTCCGAAAGATATTCGGTATCGGCGTCGTTGCTCTTGTTCTCGAAGGGCAACACCGCAATGGATTCAATCGCCGCTTCAGTGTTGCGAGCGCGCCAGAACAGACCGATGCCGACGGCACTCGCAATTAGCACCAGGACCACAATGCCCGTTACCAGTTTGTGCCGCGTGATTCCCGTGACCACGTACTCGGCGCTGGAGGCGCGGGTCTGGAGCGAAGGCGACGGGACATCTGTCTGCGAACGTGCGCTCTCAGATGATGTGGGGTCCGCGCTTGAACCGATTGCCGCTCCGCTTCTGGCTGGCGGCGGCACAGTCGTATCAAGGCCCGCTCCTTCGAGTTCGCGTCGTAATTCTCGCAGCTCAATCGCTACATCCTTAATCGTCTGATAGCGATCCTCCGGGTCCTTCGCGAGACAGCGCCTCACAATCCGCTGTAGTTCAGCGGGTGCAGATGGATTGAGATCGGCGATCGGCGGCGGCGGCTCGTACACAACCATATGTAACGACTTAATGACAGACTCACCCTCGAACGGCTTCTTCCCCGTCACCGCTTCAAACAAAATGCAGCCGAACGAGAAGATGTCTGAGCGCTGATCGATCTCACTTATCTTGCCCTGGGCCTGCTCGGGTGACATATAACCGACGGTGCCCATGATGGCGCCCGGGGTCGAATGCTGCGGCATCACTGCCGTCGCCACTTCACTGGAGTCAACGCCTGAGACTGGCGGCGGCTCAATCAGTTTTGCCAAGCCGAAGTCGAGTATCTTCGCGTGTCCATCGCGGGTGACCATGATGTTGTCGGGCTTGAGATCGCGATGGACGATTCCCGCGGCATGAGCGCGCGCCAACCCTTCGGCCGCGTGTTGCAGAAACCGCAGCAGCTTTCGTAGCTCAGTTCGCTCCTGATGAATCTTCTCGCGCAGCGTTACGCCGTCGATGAATTCCATGGCGATGTAGTTGACGCCATCGCTTTCGCCGATTTCATGGATGGTCGCGATGTTGGGATGATTGAGCGCGGCCGCGGCTTTCGCTTCCTGCACAAACCGCCGCATGCGATCCTGATTGGCGGCGAGGTCGGCCGGCAGAATCTTCAGCGCGACTTTGCGATCCAGCCTGGTGTCCTGGGCGAGATACACCTCGCCCATTCCGCCCGCACCAATCTTCGAGCGGATTTCGTAACGGCCCAGTTTTGTGCCTGAGCTGATCGTCACTTCTTCAAGGCAGCGGTCCAGTTGATGATCACTGTTGGCGGTGGCGCTTTAGCATCGCCAATCAGTGTTCCGAGAAGAAATCGCTGGCCATCGCGTGAAACGTCGAATTCATGAAAATTAGTGACCCATGCCAGCATTCGTGTTTTGAAAAGAGCTTTCGGTGTGGCGAATGTTGGGGGAACGCCCCCGCTACCAACTGCGAAGCGTCGCAATAATGGCTCATAGCTAATATCACCAGGGAATTTAGCTGGTTTTACGGGACACTGAAAAGAACGCTCATCTTAGCCGCAATCGCTTGAGGGCGCTAGAGGCTTTCGTCTGGTTCGGCAAATTGTCTTGAGAAATAATGCCCGGTCCTTCATTTCCGGCAAAGCCTGCAAGCAAGGGGATTGTTCTTTTTTCCAGGAAGAAATGCTCGAACTAAAGGCGGTTGGTGAGCAAGTGCAGTCACTTTTCGCCAGCCGCCTTTCCAGTGTTTCGAGTTCGATCTTAAGGGTAAATCTGTTAATCTAACTCCCGTCGAGCGACTCAAAAGTTTTGGATTTAGTCTCCGCCGTCAGATTTCGAACCTTAGTCGTCCAGGCTTTCAACTTCAGTTCTTACCTTTGCTATGAAGGTGCAGTTCCGCAGACTAGTTTTCGCAGTGCTTGCATTGCCCGTGGGCCTTTGGGTATTTGCCGCGACGGTTCGCAGTCAGTCCTCTGATCAGAGTCTGCCCACGCCCGCACTTGCCAATGAAATCAATGGCCGGATTGCCGCGCTCGATCTCGGCGACGCGCGTCTGACGCGCCACTTCTATGCGTTCGAAGGCAATCCCGGCGACCTTTTGGTGACGATCGAGAGCAAAAATTTGAATGGCGACGTGGACGTCTTTACTGCGGTCACCTACCGGCCGCTGATTAAGACGACCGTCTATGCCAGTTCACAATCCGGCGAGGTAACCAAGGGTTTCTATCTGCGGGCGCACCAGATCCTGATCCTGCGAGTCGAAGCTCGCACCCCGAACGATGAGGCAGGCACTTACCACATTCGGTTTGGCGGCAGCTTCGTGCCTTTCAGTGGTGGCATCCCGGTGGCCGAAAACACCGGGCCGCAGGATGACTCTTCGCGCCCCGATCGAAGCGGCAAACGATTGTCCTCCGTGGGCGCGACGATCTCTGAGCCCGTAATTGCCACGCCACCACCTACCGTCGAGCCAAAACCAGTTGCGGACACTGCCAAACCCGCCGAAGACACGGCGGCAGCGAAAGAAACACCGGAGCCAAAACCCACGAAAGCCAAACCTGTGAGACCGACATCGACGGCGCGCAACGCGCGGGGACGGGGACGTCCCGCACGACCAAAGCCCACGCCTGCCGAAACGAAAGCTGCTAAGACCACCGAAGCGAAAACTGAGGAAGCAAAGACCGAGCAACCTAAGACCGAGGAATCCAAGACAACCGAAGCCGCGAAGGTCGAAGAGTCTAAGAAGGCCACCATGGAAGAGAAGCCGGCGGCTGCCACGTCGGAAAAACCTGAAGCCGCGAAACCGAGTACTCAGGAACTACCTCTGCCGGGCGCCCATCTGATTATTGAGTTAAAAGACGGCACGAAAATAGATCGTCCGATGTCGACAGTAAGACGGGTCGTCGTTGAGGGCGGCACGATCGTAGTCCTCCTCAAGACGGGAAAAATTGAGAGGATCGGAATGTCTACTGTAGCCAGGATGGCCATCGAGCCGTAGCTCACTTCGATTCGGACCACTGCTCTCGTCCGATTCCGTAAATCAGAACTTCCTTCCCAAACAATTCCGTTTTGCCTTCAACCTCTTCGCCAAGACGTTTTGCTACTTGCGCTGAGGCCACGTTCTCAGGAGCAATCAAACTGATCACGTGATCGCGATTCAACTCTGTAAAGGCGTACTCGAGCGCTCGCCGCGCGCCTTCGGTTGCATAGCCTTTGCCCCAACTTTCGCGGGCGAGCGTCCAGCCCAACTCAAACGCCGGCCAGCCGATGGGATAGAGGAATCCGATCCGCCCGACGAGGTTGCCGGTGCTCTTCTCTTCGACCGCCCAGATTCCGTATCCCCGAAAATACCAGTGGCCCATGAACGAAGTCATCTGCCGCCAGACGTCGATGTCAGTCATTATCTGCCCGCCGAGAAAACGCATGACCTCCGGATCGCGGCACATCTCTGCATACTGTTCAAAGTCGCTCTCCCGCAGCCATCGCAGCAGCAGCCGCTCAGTCTCTAAAGTGATTTCGTTCATCTCCATTGGGTGGCCTACTTCGAGTATTTCCGTGTTATCAGAGCAATCGGGAGTCCAATTCCGAACATATGAATTAGCAGTCCGCCGACTATCGAAGGCCATGGATATGGCCACTTGGGCGGGTTGGCTGAAAGCGGTAGGACCACGAAATTCAGGAACCCGTAAACGCAAAGCCCATAAACGATGCCGCAGATAACCGCGCGCGTGATCATGAAGCGCAGCCTGCGGCTGGCCAGGTAGTAAACCGCCGCGGCGGTAGTCGCAATCAGGAAGTGAAAGGCCAGGCCGAGCACGGCGATCGTCGCGCCACCCGTGAATGCACTCGGACCCAGCGCGCCGGCCGCGACCGATTGCAGGATTACCACCGGCCTGATGCCGCGGCGAAGGTAACTGAAAGCACACGCGTAAGTGATATCCAGAGTACCGGCTATCAAACCGCCGAGAAGGATTGCGCGCAAAGCTCGTGAGTTGTCGATCATTCAAGCCCCACCTCCAGAGTCTTCATGAAAAACGAGAGGGAGAATATCATGAACAGTGGCACAGACTTCAGTCTGTCATTCGGCTTTAGGCAAGAGTTGAATCACAGACTGAAGGAATCTCTGATCAAGTCTTAACTCCATCTCGGCTCCGGGCCTCGCCTCGCAGAGGCGAAATGTTTATAGCCCGGGGGTGTGCCTGAGAACGCCGCTCAGTAGGAGCGGAACGTTTCTTAGGTTGCGCTCATACGGAGCGCCGGAGACAAATCATCCTGCGGGAGCTATAAACATTTTGGCTCCTACGGAGCCTCACAACTGATCGCCAGCGAAAAGCATCGACACCTCATGCCGCGCTAGAGCTACCGGTTTCGACTTGATCAGAGATTCCTGAAGCCTGTGCCACCAAATTCTTTGACAGCCTCTGGCAGGCTCTGCTATTGATGCGAAGGAAATGAATCGAGTCAGGCACCATCAAATCCGGTTCCGGCTTCGCATAGCCGCTTTAGTTTGCTGTTTGTGGTTTGCCGCATCCGTTACTTCGGCCGCGCCATGCGCCGCGATAAAGTCTCAGCCGGACGCTTGGGTGACCAGACGAATCAATGCTTTGGTACTCGCCGCGCGCCGCGCGTACGAAAACGACAAAGCACAGACGGCTTACGAACGAGTGCTTGACGGAATCGCCCGCACGATGCGGCGGTGCCGTCTGTCAGAGAAAAAAAACTTCGCGTCGCGTTATCCTGAATTCGCCGGCTATATAGCGACCCTGTCAATCGGCCGCCTGCCGGATCATGAACTCGGCTTTAGCGTTTCAGACAAAGTCTATTTCACTGAGACCAGCCAGTATGTGACGATTCCTGATTTTCTCTTGGCTCCTAACTTTTTGCGCGCGGTCAGTCGCTTCGCCACGTTATCGCAGGCGAAGGCTATTCTGCGTGAACTCAACGCGCAGAGAGCTGTTGATGACCAGCTCATCTTCTTCAGCTATCAATCGAGACATCTGGGCACGCCTGATAACCCGGACAGCTTCTGGCGTCTGCTAATCGTGGTGCCCGGGAATGCGGCGCAGGGCGTCCCGGAAAAGTGGGTGCAATTCGGCGTGCCCGACCCCAGGGCCCGCGCGCCCGTGCGAAACGTTTCAGTTGTCTCAGTAGTGCCGGGGCCTGACGAAACGACCAACGCGTACTTCAAAGATTATTTCCGGACATACCGGCGCAACGGTTCGATCACGATCAAAGGGCGCTGGGAATTAGGCGAAGGCGACGACAACTGCGCGCTGTGTCACAAGAGCGGCATCCTGCCGATTTTTCCCGTCAGTGGCACGGTTAGTCGCAACGAGCTGGAAACAGTGCGCACGGTCAACGAACGTTTTCTCAAATATGGCCGGCCGCGGTTTGATAAGTACCTGGACGCCACCAGGTTCGGTCCCGGTTTGGGTTCGACCAGCACTAGCGAGCAGGCGCATTCTTCGATCGACAAGAAAACTGGATTCGATGGGGCACAGTGCAGCGCCTGTCATCAACCGAACGGACTGGGCGCGCTGAACTGGCCGATGGATCGAACGTTGATCAGCTCTTATGTAAAGGGCGGCCAGATGCCTTTCGGTATCGAACTCACGCCGCTGGAACGCAACCGTCTGTACACCAGGATGATTCAGGAATACTTTGCGATTGATGAGAGGAATCCGGGGATTCTTAAGGCTTGGCTGTTGGGACGCCGAAGATCGCCGGCGAGTTGATGAACAGAAACGTGGATATTCCTGGCGCCTTGGCGCGCAAATAAACCTCACGCAAAGGCGGCCAGCCGCAAAGTCAGAACTACTTCTTCCCGGACTTTAATTCCGCCAACTTGGTCTTGAACTGAGGCAGGTCCTGATTTGTGGGATCGACTTTCGCCAATTTATTCATCGCCTCTTCGGCGGCTTTCGCATCGCCCTTACTCAGCAGCACGGCGCAGAGACCGTCTATCACCGGAATGTCTTCCGGCTTCTTGATCAGCGCGGCGCGGTACCACTTCTCGGCGGCGTCGAAATGTCCGGCGTCCATGTTCGCCACGCCGAGCATGCCCAGCACGTTGAAGTCGTTCGGCTTAAGCTTGTTGGCGATCAGCAGATACTCGATCGCCGGATCAAAGCGTTGAATCTGATATTCCAGTTTGGCGGCCGTAAGCTGTGCTTCAAAATCTTCAGGATGCTCGCGGGCCTGCTTCATGGCTTCCTGGACCTGGGTGAACATCTGCTGGGGATCACCGCCTTGCTGATCACCACCGGCCACGGGCGGATGGTTGGGCGGAAGGTTGCCGCCCTGTTGCGCGGCCGATAGCGGCGCGCCGCGCAAAGCGCTCTCACGCGTAAGGATCGAATTGGCAAGCATGAAGCCAATGATAAAGCCGATTAGGATACCGATGATCGCAAACAGCAGGTTGTCTCTATTCATATTGTGTTTGTTAGTGGCACGGGCGTCTCGCCCGTGAACACGCGCAAGATGCGCGCGCCACAATTTCTATTCGACCGGTTTCAGCAACCCGCGAATCTGCTCGCGCAGCTCCGGACCGGCAGTATGGCCGTGTTTCGTTATGGCATGATCGACCGCGGCGTCCAGCACCTCTTCCTCGGTGCCTTCGATGCGCAGCGTGCAGCCGCGCTCGCTCGGATGTTCGCGGCAGTCGATTGATTTTCTATCTGACATGACGTGCTCCTCTTCGATAGTGACTCTCATCTCTTCTCCCTCTCCCATTGGGAGAGCAATAGTATACTTGACTCATCAATCAACTCGGATGCATGTTCCGAAGCGCCAAAGGCGCGGGATGTAATAGCCCGGGCCAACGGCCCGGGTATGATTCGCGCATTAACCGGAAGCGCTGAAAGCGCGACATGTGGATGCGCTAAGGACCCAGTACTTCGAGAAAGGTGCCTTCGGGGATCAACGCATTTCGCGCTTTCAGCGCTCAATCAAACGACAATCGCCGCACCTGGCCTGTTGGGCCGGGCTATTACATTTCGCGCCTTCGGCGCTCAAGGCAACAACCTGCCAATCACATGATTTGATGAGTCAAGTATGTTAGTCCTCCCAAAGGGAGTGGAACAGACTTATTTCGCACCCTTGTTGTCAGCCAACTGCTTTGCCTTGGCTATCTGATCTGAGATCGTTCTTAACTCTTCCGATCCAGCCGGAAATTGGGCCAGCAGTTTCTGCCAGTAGTCGATCGCTTTTTTGTAATCGCCGGCCTGAAATGCCGCGCTGCCGGCGAGGTCCAGCGCTTTTTGGTTCTTCGGATCGATCTGCAAAGCCCGGTTGATGGCGTCGGTGGGCTTGCCGGCCAGACGCTGTGCGTTCGCCATCGCGGCCGCTTCAGCGTAGTCAGCCCAGAGGCCCGCGTCATTGCCGTTCAAGGCGGTGGCGTGTTCGTACGCGGACGCGGCGTCGGCGAAGCGCTCCATCGAAAGATAACTGCGCGCCAGCATCAACCAACCCTGAACGTCATTCGGATTTTGCTCGAGTCGTTTCGCCAGTTTCTCGACGTTCGCAGCGATTTGCTGCTTGCTCATCGGCCCGCCAGGCTGCGTAGTTGGCGCCATTTGCGTGGCCGCAGATGGATTGAGGGCCAGCGGAGTTCCGACGACGAAGTAAAGCGCGATGACGCCGATTGGTATGGCGAGGCCTACGCCGTAAGCGAGGTTTCGGCTGGCCGGCGGCGAAGCTGATGAGCGAGAGGTGTCGGCGCTGACATCTTCGAGCAGCCGGCGCTCGAGTTCTTCTTTGTCCTGCTGATATTGCTCCTCGCCGATTAGCCCGGCCTGCAGATCGTTCGCCATCTCCTTGAACTGGTCCTGATAGATCAGAACGTTTGCGGCGCGCCGGTCGTCGTCTTTCTCGTCGCCGGATGTTTGCAGCAGCGGCGGCAGCACAAACCACAACGCGAACAGGATGAACAGGGCAACGATGATCCAGAAAGTTAACATGGGTGGTTGAGTTGCGCGTCTTTCAAGTTCAGCGCAAGTTAACAACTTGCGCTACATTTTAGCCTCGCAGAATGTCCGCGGCGCGCTTGCGCTCAGCCGCAGTCAGCGGCTCGTCTTTAATCACTTCACGGCGATGCTTTAGATAACGGTAGAGCACGCCAGTGCCGCCGATCAAAAGAATGAACGGCCCGAACCAGAGCAGGTAAGTCGTCGCTTTCACCGGCGGATTGTACAACACGAAATCACCATAGCGTTGGGTGAGGTACGCCAGAATCTCCTGATCTGATTTGCCGGCCTTCATCTGCTCCCGCACCTGCTTGCGCAAGTCTTCCGCGAGATCAGCGCGCGAATCGGCCAGAGTTTCATTCTGGCAAACCAGGCAACGCAACTGCTCGGTGAGGGCTCGCATGCGCTGCTCGATTTTCGGATCCTCGTTGGACTGCGCTTCCTTTGCCAACAGCGCACCGCCGCAGCAAAGTGAAACCAGAATGATGAGCACGACCTGTTTCATTATTTCAATTGCTTTACGCGCGGTAGGATTTCTTTCTGCCAAGCCTCTTCGGTAATTGGTCCGATCTGTTTGTAGCGAATGACGCCGTTGCGATCGATCAGGAAAGTCTCAGGCGCGCCATAGACTCCATAGTCAATCGACAGCCGGCCCTCCGGATCGTACACCGTTACCGTGTAGGGGTTTCCCTCTTCCGCGAGAAACTGCACCGCGGTGGCACGCTCATCGCTCTCGTCCTGGCCGTACTTATAGTCCACTCCATAAATCGGCACGGCCGCCGTCTTGGCGTATTGGATCAGCAGCGGATGTTCCTCGCGACAGGCAACGCACCAGGTGCCCCAGAAATTTAAGAGCCATACTTTGCCGCGCATTTCCTGGGCTGAGAAAGTCTTGCTCGGATCTTGTAGCTGTGCGAGTTGGAAGTTGGGCGCGGGCTTGTTGATAAACGGCGACGGAATTTCATGCGGGTCACGTCGCAAACCGACAAGGAGGAAAGCCACCAGACCCAGAAAGAGAACCAGAGGTATGAACAGCAGACGATTCATGGACTACTCAACGGCCGTCGAGGCTGCGGTCGTTACCACCTTTGCTATTTGCTCGGGCTTACCTGCGGGTGTTTCCTTGGCGTGCTTTCGCGCCGCGATGGCGTATCTCCGATCCGTAACCGCGAACCCTCCGCCAATCGCCATCAGCAAAGCCCCACCCCAGATCCAGTTGACCAGCGGCTTGTGATACACGCGCACAGTCCAGCCGCCGCCGGGAACTGCATCACCGAGTGACAAGTAGAGGTCCCGCAAAATGCTGCGATCGATCGCGGTTTCCGACGTGGCATTTCCGGAAGCGGTGAAGGCGCGCTTCTCGGGATGCATGACGCCCACCGGCGATCCATTCCGGCTGACTTCCATATCCGCGCGCACAGCCTGATAGTTTGGCCCCTGATACTGTGCGAGGTTACTCAAACGGAATTCATAACCGCCGACACTCACGGTGTCGCCGATGTTCATCTTGACGTCTTTCTCGGTTTGATAACTGGTGACGACGGTCACACCCGCGATGAATACGGCGACGCCAATGTGGGCGAGGTGCATGCCGTAGTAACTCCGCGCCGGAGATTTGAGCCGGTTCAGCAGGCTCGACTCGCCGGATTGAGTGCGCACCCGACTCCAAATGTTTTGCAGAGACGTGGCGACGATCCAGCAGCAGAGCAGCAGTCCCAGGCTGGCGCGCCATTTCCATCCGCCGATCACGAACGGCAAAAGTATCGCGGTCACCAGGCTCAGCCCGAATGCCAGACGCAAGCGGACCGCGAGCTCGGGAATCTTTGCCTGCTTCCAACGAGCGATTGGCCCGACGCCAATCAGGAACGCCGCCGGCGCCATCAACGGCACGAACACGCTGTTGAAATACGGCGGACCCACGGAAAGTTTTCCGAGGTTAAGCGCGTCGACGAACAGCGGATACAACGTGCCGAGCAAGACTGAGCCGGCCGCAGTGATCAGCAGCACATTGTTCGTCAGCAGAAGCGATTCGCGGGAAAGGACTTCAAACTTTGAACCCAGGCCGACCTGCTTTGCTCGCCACGCGTACAGTGCCAGAGAGCCGCCAATGACTACTGTCAAAAAGCCGAGAATGAAAATGCCGCGCTTGGGATCGGTAGCGAATGCGTGCACCGAGGTGAGCACACCCGAGCGTACCAGGAATGTGCCTAGCAAACTTAGAGAGAACGCCGCGATCGCCAGAAGCACGGTCCAGCTTTTGAATCCGCCGCGTTTTTCCGTCACCGCGAGCGAATGAATCAGCGCCGTCCCCACCAGCCAGGGCATGAACGAAGCGTTCTCGACCGGATCCCAGAACCACCAACCACCCCAACCCAGTTCGTAGTACGCCCAGAAACTTCCCAGAGCGATGCCGCAGGTTAAAAACATCCACGCCACTGTAGTCCAGGGCCGCGACCAGCGCGCCCACGTCGCATCGAGCCGCCCGCTGATCAGCGCCGAAATCGCGAACGCGAAAGCGACGGACATTCCCACGTAACCCATGTAAAGCATCGGCGGATGCGCGACCATCGCGGGGTCCTGGAGCAGGGGATTCAAGTCCTTCCCATCAGGGGGCACTGGAAGCAGCCGCTGAAAAGGATTCGACGTCAACAACATGAACAGCAGAAAGCCGGTGCTGATCACTGCCATCACCGCCAGCACGCGAGCCACCATTTCTTTTGGCAGATGATTGCTGAACAGGGTGACGGCCACCATCCAGATCGTCAGCATGAATACCCAGAGCAGCAAAGAGCCTTCGTGCGATCCCCACGTCGCAGCCAGTCGATAATGAAGCGGTAGTTGCGAGTTGGAATTAGTCGCGACGTTCAGCACCGAAAAATCATTGTTGATGAACGAGTAGGCGAGACAGCAGAAAGCAATGGCGACAAAAATAAATTGGGCCTGGGCCGTGGGCCGGGCCAGCGCGATCAGTTGCGAGTTGCCGCGCGCCGCGCCAATCAACGGCAGCGTGGCCTGCGTGATTGCGAGCATGAGCGCCAGGATCAGGGCGATTTGTCCGATTTCAGGAATCATAAACTGTGACTCAAATCCTGGTATCTTTTCTTTAGCTCGGGGAGAACTTGCCGGAAGTTGAAGACCAGATCGTCCACCGTTCTTACTATTCGCGGGAAGTAAACTGCATACACTCCCCAACGGGATTCGTCCGGCGGGGCGACGACTTGAATATCGCCTTCTCCAACTTCCCAAACAATTCCCGCCCTTCGGCCGTCTGGAGCAACAACAAAACCATCTCCCCAGTCACAACCTTCCTCGTCTTCAAATTCGGTGATGGCGCCGAAGCACCAGCCATCAGTTCTTGTCTCATCGACTAAACTGAACCCGTGGTAAACAGGCGCATCTTTTGGCCGAGACAAGAACGCTGGTAAATCGGCGCTGCTCGTCGTCGCGCTTTCATCAAGTTTCAAACGCTTCGGAGGGTATTCATCGTGACTCATACTTCAAATTTGGGGTTTGTCGAGCAGATACCCGCTTAGACATACGAGGCTGTACGCTGTGAATTCTAAGCCGCCAATCGTTTCTCCTCGAGAATGCTCAAGCAAAGAGAGCGTATCGCGGCTAACTCGCGTTGGAACTCTTGTTGTGCTTGTTCCCCCGGCAACGCATCGAAGAGATCGGCCAATTGCACACCGTGACTCATGATGGCCTCGGCGCGGCGCTCGGTTAGATCTCGCCGCACGAAAAGAGAGTTTTTGGCATTGAAGAAAATTCGAACCGCATCCGTAGCCGTCATGAGACCGTTAACTAACGATTCCACAATCCCCAGACTCAACCAGGCAAAGAGGGCCAGCTTCTGCTCGTGCGTTCTATCCGAATTGGAGAGAAGCATTTGGAGATCGACTGCGCTCGTCATGCCTTTTGTTGTCCGGTTTCTCATCGAAAAAACTTCACTCCGGCTACTTGGCCAGACTCGTGCTCAAAGTAGTGCGCTTCACCGTTGTTACCTGCCTTAATTACCTTTTGCCATTTTCCGGGTAACAGTTCTCGAAGATAACTGCGAAGCGCCGCGTTCCGTACGGAGTACTTGATTGTACCACCTTTGATCGGCTCCCATCCGTCAGGTATTGATCCGGATGCGTGGACACTTGGATAGACGTGAAGAGGCATGTGACCATCTTATTTCGACAGCGTCTTTCCTGCTTCGTTCGCCGAGTTCTTGATCTTCTCCATGTCCTTCGCCTGGTCCAGCGCTCGCGCAGCTTCGGGCGGCATATAGTTCTCGTCGTGCTTGGCCATTATTTGATCGGCGTAAAAGACCCCGTCCGGCCCTATTTTGCCCTGGGCCACGCAGCCGCGCCCCTCTTTAAAAAGGTCGGGCAGGATTCCTTTGTAGACCACCGGCAGGTTGGTCGCGGTATCAGTGACGACGAATCGAATAGTCAGGCCGTCGGTGTCGCGTTTCAGGCTGCCGTTTTCTACCAGGCCGCCAATGCGGAACGTGCGGCCAACCGGCGCTTCCTTTGCCTGGACCTGCGTCGGACTAAAAAAGAAGACGAGATTATTTCGAAATGCGCCGAGCACCAGCCACGTAGCCAGACCAAGCGCGGCCAGGCAGCAGAAGATAAAGACGATTCTCTTGTGACGCTTTTTCATTGATTAGTCGCCTTGAACTACTGAGGGTTCTCTCTTCTCGCAAGGTGGCGCTTGCGCTTCAGCAGCAGCAGTAACTCAACGCCCAGCAAGACAAAGGTCACACCGTACGATCCCCAAACGTACAGTGCATAACCGCCCATCGAAAAAAACTTTGACCAGTTCATAAGTTTAGAGTTACTACGCCACGGCCTCTGCCAGCCAGGGCGATTCCCGCTCTCTTTCCCGAATAATGTAACGCACGCGCACCAGGACGACCGCGATCGAGTACATCCAGCATGCCCCCAACAAGATCAACATTGCCGCGAGCATTGACGGCGCCATCTTGAAACTCTTCGTCGTGATCGTCGCGCCCTGATGCAAACTGTTCCACCATTGGACCGAAAAATAGATGATCGGCACATTGATCACTCCGACCAAAGCCAGTACAGCTCCAGCTCGATCAGCCCGGCGTGAATCGTCAATCGACGATTGCAGCGAGATGAATCCGATATACAGAAACAGCAGGATCAAAGTAGAAGTCAGCCGCGCATCCCAAACCCACCAGACTCCCCACGCCGGCCGCCCCCACAGCGAGCCAGTCACCAGCGAGATGAAAGTGAAAATCGCGCCAGTTGGTGCAATCGCCGTTGCCATCATCGATGCCAGCCGGGCATTGAACGCCCATCCGATACCTGCGTAAACGGCCATTAACACATACAGGAACATTCCCATCCACGCCGCGGGCACGTGAATGAAGAGGATTCGATACGACTCGCCCTGCTGAAAATCGGTTGGCGCCACAAAAAACCCAACATACAGACCAATGATGAAAAGCATGGCCGTCAGCACCGCGAACCAGGGGATCAGCTTGCCCGCTAGTGCGTAGAAATGCGCAGGTGCTGCGTACTTGTACCAGTTTATCTTTCTGCTCGGCATTCGATTTGATGTCTGACAAACTTTAGTTTGTCGCTGATGATTCCTCGTATTTGTTTAGATTCGGGCTACTGCCCGACCAAGCGGCGGTAGCCCGCTGCTAAACCCACACCACTAAGTTCGCGTACAAGTTTTATTCCACTGATATCTTCAAAGCTGCGCTGGTTGCCCAGGGCGCAAATACCAACGTTAACACCAGCGTCGCCCCGAGCAACAGCAAGTAGGGTTGTGGGCTGACGCCAGAAACGGCGGCAGAAACTGCACCAGCTCCGAAGATCAGCACCGGGATATAAAGAGGCAAGACGAGCAACGCAACTAAAACGTTTGCGGCGCGCAGCCCCAGAGTCAGCGCCGCGCCGATCGATCCGATCAAACTCAGTACCGGTGTTCCCAGCAAGAGAGACACAAACACTATCGCCAGACTATTCTGCGACAAACCGAACTGAAGTCCAAGTAGAGGCGCGATGACAACCAGCGGAAGCTCGGATACCAGCCAATGCGCCATGATTTTGCCCAGGACGATCAGATAAGTAGATTGCGGCGTCAATAGCAGCTGTTCAAGTGTCCCATCCTCGTAATCATTGCCAAAGACCCTGCCCAACGACAGCATTGAAGCCAGCAGCGCCGCTACCCAAACAACGCCGGGCGCGATGGTGCGCAGGGTTTCTCTCTCCGGACCGATCCCGAGAGGGAAAAGGCTAACCACAATCACAAAGAAGAACCCGGTCGCCAAAACATCCGCGCGCCGCCGCCACGCGAGGATCAAATCGCGCCAGACCAGCCAGCCGAACATTGAGTGAATTGATTGTGCGCTCACTTGGAACTTGAACTTGACCGTGCGCATCCTGCGCGTGATTCACGGGCGAGTCGAGCACCGCAGCGAAGCTGCCCCGCCAGGGATCCCGCACGCCCGTGACACTTTTTTCAGACCGCCCCGGAGAGTTCGATCCGTTGTACCCGATTCGCCGTCAACGCCAGTGCCTGATGCGTGGCGATAATAGCCAGGCCGCCGTTGCTCAAGTGGTCACCGATAAACCGGCGCGAAAATTGGATTGCCGCGTCGTCGAGCGACGTCAGAACTTCGTCCAGAATCCAAACGCTGGCTGGCGATGCCACCAGCCGGGCGAGCGCCACTCTCCGTTTTTGCCCGGCAGACAGCGAACGCGCCGGCAAATTCTGTTGGCGGGCTAACCCGACTGATCCGAGGATCGCCTGCGCCTCGGACCTACTGAGCGCGTTGCCTGAGACGCCGCATGCGATCCGTAGATTCTCGATGGCGCTCAATTCGTCTTTCACCCCATTCTGATGCGCCAGATAAGCTACCGATCCGGAATACTCTTCTCCCAGCGATCGTATTGACTTCCCCTGCCAGCGAACTTCACCTTCAGCCGGCGAGGCCAGGCCACAGATTATGCGGAGCAAACTGGTTTTCCCACTGCCATTTGCCCCGCGCAGTTCGATTAACTCGCCCCGCCCGAGAGAGAAGTTCAGTCCGGTGAACAATCGCCGATCTCCGCGGGTACATCCCAGGTCTATGGCTTCCAACATTGTCTATGCTCGGCGGTTTAGATCTCTGCGGATCGGCAACGAAGATAAGTAACCCGAACGGACTCGCATGATAGCCGAGATGTAGTGAGCTTGTCATCGCAGGGAAAATCGAAACAGCGTTGTCGTCAGCACGTTGGGTTGGCTTTAGTAACCACAATCAATTGTTAATTGACTTTCCACCAGGCATATTTTGCTCCGGTCCAAAAGAGGAACCCGAATTTGCCGCTAATCGTCTCGTTAAGGATGTCACCTCTGAGCGGCGGGAGTTTCTGAGTGGTGCCACGAAGGTTCTTAGGGGATTGGGCCAGCACTGGCGAACCGGCGGCGTTCTTGAGCACGAATGTTTGTTTCGCTTCGGGCGCGCGCCATCCTTGCGAGCCGACGCCATGAATAATAGCCAGTAGAGAGTCTCCCTTTTCGGCGCGAACCGGTTTGGCGCGAGAAGTGCGCACGGTGGACGCGGTTGGTACACTCCGCGGGTCTTCGAGAGTCCAATTCGCCATTTCATTGTTGATTTCACCGAGTGCGCCCTCGGTGGCTTTCACCGCCACCGCGAGATCTTCTGAGCCGTCGCCGTTAAAGTCGCCCACGGCAAAAGTACCTTCGGCTGAGTTTGGAGTTGCCGCCTTTTCGAAAACACGGGCGACGGCGGCTTGAATCTCACCAGGGCTGGGCGGGGCAGAGGATTTCTGCGTCGCATCGGCGGTAGGTGTCGGCGACGCCAGGGGGAGGATCTTAGAGACTGGCGCTGGCGCGGATTCGACTCGCGGCGCAGGTTCAGTGCTCCGGGCTTTGTCGGTTCCTTTCGAGCAGGATGAGAGCAGGAAGGGCGCCGGTATCAAAGCGATTCCGACTAAGACCGCACTTATTCTCTTGCATGACATACGAATAGTCCGATTTGGCGGAGTGCGTCTGGATCAGGCAGCGCTAAACAGATCTGTTTCAAATAAGCATGGTAAGGCCAGCCGGTAAAATCAGGCTGGCCTCGCCGTTGCGGAGAGTGAATTGGGCGCCGATCACAACGAATTTAGAAACGCGACTAACTGGTTCTTCTGCGTTGTGCTTAGCCCGCGGTAAAAATTGATGACGTTGGTGGCCTCACCCGCGTGACGCAGTATCGCTTCGTTACGCGTGTAATTCTCACCGTCGTGCATCAACTCGTTGCGCGTGCGGACTCCCCAAAGCGGGGCTGTCCGGACCTTGTTCTTCATGGTCTGGTCAAGTTGCCCGGTGTTCGGATTGTTGACCTGCGCAATCCCGTCACCGGTCCCAACGTCGTGCAGCAGAAAATCGCTGTACGGGTGGAAAATCTTATTGCCCAGGGCGGCTGGCACTACGAAGGCGCCACCGTTAATGACGGTGCCCGCAGGGGCAGTAGTCAGGCTTGTGATGTGACAGATGTCACAGCCGGCTTGATGGAAAAGCGACGCGCCAACTTGGGCGTCGTTTGTGGCAGCCAGCGCGGCGTCCCGCGAAGGGGCCCTACTGGCTCGCATGAACTGAGCGAAGGCGTCGATGTCATTATCCGGGTCCTCACCGCAAACCACGTTGGGGTTGTTGTTGCAGGGAGTTGTATCGGATACATCGTCACAAAGCGTGGTCACCTCACTCGTGTTCAGCCGGTTGGTGATGCCCATTTCGTTTAAGTAAGCCCCGCCAGAGAATGTCAGCAGGCTGGCATCTTGATCCTTCCAACCGAAACGACCGATGCGAAATTGACCGGGCGCTTCGGCAACCGGGACTGTCGTCAACTGACCCTTCATCCCGTTGGGTTGCCCGTTGGGGATATTTTGCAGCGTCCCGTTGGCCACAGCTTCGACAAAACCAAGACCCAGCACGTTCGTGGTCATGCGCCGCGTGCGAACAGTTTCAGCGCCGGGAACGCGTTCCTGCGCCTGTTCGTTCGGGTGATTGTAGATGATGGTACCGTCGGGAACGTTGTTAGTTGGATCGTTGTCGGTCACTACGCCAGGACACGTAGCGCGTTGGTTAATCAGCGACCGGTTAGCGATGGTCACTCCGGGCAAGCCGCCATCGTCATTAATTTTGAGCGTGGCAGGAACGAAGTTGCCACTGCCATCGTTGTGTCCGGCACGCAGCTCGGAAATCTGGCTGATGCCGCCGGTGACTGGATTGTTGTGGCATTCGGCGCAAGACTGGGCGTTGAAGACTGGGCCGAGACCCTTTGTCACGGTATCCCTTTCCTCAAACGTACCCCGGTCTTGATCATGCACGGTCTGAGTGACCATGCCGTTGGTTAAAGTATCGAAGCCGGTAGGAGCTTCAGTAGCACCCTGTCCTTCGACGGTCCTCGCGGTCCAGATTGGCAACGCGAGACTGACCGCGAATAGAAGAAAGGCCAGGACTTTCAGAAATTTAGGCATTCTCTCCTCCTTCAGTTTGGAAGGCACCCTTGTGCAGAACACACTTCTACGGAATTTGCCGAAGGGCAAATTATGCTTAGTCGTTTTCCCTTTGGAACCCTTGGATCGTTGTTAGCAGGCTGGCCAATAGCAGAGGATTTGCACTTGTGTCACCGCGGCCAGAAAAAAGCGGGGAGCTCCCAGCTAAACGGAATCGGGGGAGACTCTCGAAAATCAAAAAGCGCAAATAGTTGCAAGACGCGCGAACTTTAGTACGAGTACCTGTTTATGTCAATGGAAATCTTTGCACAGCGATCGGAAAAATTTTCACACCTGAGCCTCGGCTCGAGGCATTAGAGCTAGCGAAGAATTGCACTGACGGTTGCTAATCAGACCAACTTTCAGAGCGTTCCCAGCGCCGAGCCGTCGCATCCGGTCTTTAACGGTGTCTTGCTGAGGGTCGGTTTTTCAGTTAAAAAGAAGTCTGCTAAGAGAAGGCAAAAAACTCTCGCTATGAATCCCAGAGAACAGGTAACTGAACGTGATGCGAGCGTGATGCGGCTCTACGAACAGCTGGTTGAAATCGAACAGCGGCTGATTCCGACGGGCCTGCACGTATTTGGTCGCGCGTCCGAACTTTCTGAAAAGGCAGACCTGCTGCGGATGGTCGCGTCGTTCGACAGGCCCGAGCAAGGCGCGCGGGCCCTACCGAAGCTGTTGGCGGAATCGCTTGGCATCGATAGCTACGATAAGTTGCTTCAAGAAACCTCGATCAGCGAGACGAAGGAACTGATCGACAGCCTCGTCGCTGGGGCGGTGCTCCGCTTTTGCGAAGAAGGCGCGGAAGCTGCGGCCGGCTGGTTGGAATCAAAGGCTGGCGTCGACATCGAGAAATCACTGCCGACCTTCTTGCTGCTGGCGAAGATCGCGGAACAGCTTGAATCAAATCACGAGACTGAATCGCTAATGCGCGCGCTGCGCGGCGAGTACATTCAGCCCGGCCCGGGAGCCGACGTCGTCCAGAACCCGCAGGTGCTCCCGACCGGACGCAACACTCACGCGGTCAATCCTTATTCAGTTCCTTCGCAAATGGCGTTTGCGCGCGCGCAGCACACTGCTGACGCGTTGCTTCGTCGTTATTTTGACGAACACGGCCGCTATCCTCGCGCCATGGCGCTGGTGCTCTGGGGGTTGGACAACATCAAGACGCAGGGTGAAGGCGTGGCGCAGGCTCTGCACTTACTCGGCGTGCGCCCGGTTCGTGATGCGCTGAATCGCGCGACCGAGATCGAGGTCGTTCCTTTGGCAGAACTCAAACGCCCGCGCATCGATGTCGTAATGACAGTGTCCGGAATCTTTCGCGATTTGTTCGCGCCGACGATGGCCTTGCTTGATAAAGCAGTGCGGCGAGTTGCCGCGCTCGACGAACTGCCGGAAATGAATTACGTGCGGCGAAACGTCTCGGAAAAGATCGAGTCGGACGGTTCGGAGTTTGACGACGCGGTTACCCGCGTATTTTCGAACGCGCCCGGCAATTATGGCGCGAACGTAAATTTTATGGTGATGCAGTCAGCCTGGGACAACGATGACGCGTTAGGCGATCTCTTCGTTACTCGCAAATGCTTTGCGTATACCCGGGATTCAAAAGGCCGGACGATTGAGGGACGCGAAGCTCCCGGCTTAATGGATGATGCGCTGTCGCGCGTCGAAGCGACGTATCAGAATATTGATTCGTTTGAAGTCGGCATTACCGACGTCGATCACTACTTCGAATATCTCGGCGGCATCTCGAACGCAGTCGAGAAGCGCGCCCAAGCTCGTCCCGCTATTTACTTGTCCGATTCGCTTTCGCCGCAGACTAAGATTCGATCATTGGAAGAAACCATCCGGCTTGAGACGCGGACCAAGACTCTGAATCCCAAGTGGTACGAAGGCTTGCTCAAGCACGGCTTTCGCGGCGTTGCGGAAATCGAAAACCACGTGGCGAATACTTTCGGCTGGAGCGCGACGGCCGACGCCGTAGATCCCTGGATCTACACCGACATTGCCCGGACGTTTTTGTTGGATGTGGAGATGTTCAATCGATTGCAGGGTCTGAATCCGCATTCGGTCCGTTCGCTAACGCGGCGCTTGCTCGAAGCTCATGATCGCGGGTACTGGAGTCCGGATGAGGAGATCTTGGAAAAGTTAAGGGAGATTCTCTGTGAACTCGAAGGACAACTTGAGGGCGTTGCTTGAGACAAAGCGCACAAATATTGCATCTGTTTGGTTACTTATCAGCTATAATTGCCTGGTCAACCTATTCCTCTGTCTCACAGAGAACGCACAGGAGCTGAGCCATGAAAGAAGTATTCCTGGCATTCGCCTTCAACGATGAGGATCGTGAACTTGCCAACCAGGTCGAGCAGTTGGTTGGGAGCCACGATGTAATGGTAAGGACAGGAAAGAGCGTTGGAGGGCAAGCGCTCACCCCGGCTGTTAAGGATCTGATCGACAAGACTGAAGGACTAATCGCCCTGCTCACCCGGCGCGATAAGATCCCGAACAAGCGGAATAAGTATACGACTCATCCGTGGGTGAGGGATGAGTTGAACCACGCTCGCGAAAAACATAAGAATCGCACAATCGCGCTGGTAGAGAGGGGCGTGGAAGTGGGTGGAATGTATGGAGAGAACGAGTACATTCCGTTTGATCGCAAGAATTCGCTCCCCGCATTTCTGCAGTTGTCCGAAACTGTCGGACGGTGGAAGCGAGAGGTTGGCCGCACGATCGAGGCGCTCATCCTGCCAGAGGACCTGGGCGTGAAACTATTCCAAGGTACGATCAAGATCCGTTACCGCTTGATTCCCAAGATTGGCAAGGCGGCCGATTGGGAAGAGGCTGAGCCGGTGACGAAAATCGGGGGAACAATCGTACATCTTTGGGGTGTGAAGGAGGAGGATACCATTCAGCTTGAGGTCACTTTGGATCAGAAGAAGTGGCAGTCGATAGCCGCACCTCAGTGGGTAAAGATCGAGTTGAACCCAATGTAGGAGAAATCTAATGAGGATAAAACAGGATGCAACCTACGAAGGCGGCGATCGTTGGAAGTGGTCGGTCTGGGTAGAGGCGCCCGCAGAAGAACTGGACAAGATAGAATATGTTGAATACATCTTGCATCCAACGTTTGCAGAGCCGATTCGCCGCGTAGCAGACAGAAGTTCAAGATTTCGTTTGGACTCATCAGGCTGGGGCGAGTTCACGGTTCGCGCAGTCGTAGCGAATAAGGATGGGGAAAAGAAAAACCTGCGCCGTTGGCTTAGACTGGAATATCCGGCGGAAGAAAGGGAGCAAGGACAACGCGAGACCACGTCCGGCGTAGAAGAACCGCAGCAATCGCAGCACGTTTACTTCCTTTCGTGCGCTATCGGCGACTCGTTGTTCGCCAATGCGGTGAGCAAGGCCCTAATCGCTGCAGGTGCTCGCGTGCTGATGGTGGCTGACGAAACGAGTGATCTTCCTTGGGAATCCTCGATCGACCGTTTGCTCGACCAAGCCGATTTTGGCGTGTTCATCATCTCTGACGCGCTGAGCATTTGGATGCAGCGTGAGATTGACGCCACCACGAAGCACGAAATCCCAATCATTCCCGTCCTCATCGTCGGGAGTAAGATAAAACTTTCTGAGCTAAATCCGAAAATGGGAAAGGCGATCCAAATCAAGCCGGTGCCACCTGAAAGGTTTGATGAGGAGTCACAGGAGATCGCCGAGCGTATCCAAAAGGCCGCCAAATCCATTTCGCAGGGGATGGGCAAAAAGAAAACCTCGAAGCGATAGAGCCGATTGCTCGCGTGAACGTTTCAGTCTTCTATGTTGGGTCCAGTCTGCTCGCCCCGCTCAAGCAAGCGGAGCGCGAGATAAATCGTGACCACAGCCTTGATCTAAGCATCGACACCCATAACTTTGGCTGCTCCCTTACTGAGGACAAGTGGCAGGCCATAGAGAATGAACTCTGCGAAGCGCAAGTTTTATTTGTCATTCACGTAATGGACAGCGAGAACGCGACGCGGCTCCTCAACTTTCTTGATCGAAATGGTGATCGACATCGGGCGGTGGTGGTGATCAACTGCATGCCTGAGTTGATGAAGCGAACGCGGATGGGGAAGTTGGATGTTGAGCGGCTGTCAGGATTCGGTTCACGCAAAGGCGCAAAGGCGCAAAGGGGCAAAGAGCAAAGGGCAAAGAGGCAAAGCGAAAAGCTCCCGAACCAGGAAGAAGGGCAGAGCTCGGAAGCCGCGCAGGCGGCCAACCTGCTCGGATCTATAGGTTCATGGGTTGGCCGGCAGGCTCGCGGTGGCCGAGAAAAGAAGAACGGTCATGGGCGGGGACAGTATCTTAAATTCAGCAATCATCTGCCGTCTCTGCTGCGATTTGTTCCGGTTGCGGGGGCGCTGCGCGATGTGAAGAACTATCTCATGATGTTCTGTTACTTCCTCCAGCCGACGCCGGCGAATATTCGATCGATGCTGTTGTATGCGTTGAAGCATTACGTTGATGACGAACGACTCAAGCAAATCAAAATACCGCCGCCTGAGTCGATGCCGGCGGTGGCCATCTATCATCCGGATGCGAACGGCCTGTTTGAAAGTTTTGATGCTTACCGAAAGTGGTACCTGGGCCGAAGGCAAAAGGAAAAAGTTAGAAGTAAAAAGGAAGCTCACTCGGCACCGCTTGATCCCAAAGGAACAGTCGGCCTTCTCCTGATGCGCCCTCAGATCGTGAGCAATGCGCGTAAACACTACGACGGTTTGATTCGAGCGATTGAAGCGGAAGGCTTGAGCGTGATTCCCGCCATCTCGACGTTGATGGACAACCGGGAAGCATGCGGGAAGTTCTTCATCGAGCCGCCGGCAAAAGCGTCTCGCTCGGAGGGGCAGGGAACTAATGGACAAGTGAGAAGTGAGGAAGGTTCGCGCGCGCGCATCAGCCAGATCGTTTCCCTGACAGGCTTTAGTTTCGTCGGCGGCCCGGCGATGAATGACAGTGAAGCGGCGGCAGAATTTCTGCGCGAACTAAACCTTCCGTACCGATCGATGATTAGTCTTGATACACAAACAATCGAATCGTGGCAGGAATCGTTTAGCGGCTTGAATCCGGTGCAGACCGGAATGCAGATAGCGATACCGGAGATTGACGGTGCCACTGAGCCTTTCGTGTTCGGTGGAATTCCGATGCAGGGAGTTGAGCCTGCGCCTTTAGCGGATCGCTGCCTGCGCATCGCGCGCCGTCTGAAACGTTGGCACCGCCTGCAAACCGCCGCTCGCGATCAATTGAAGATTGCGCTGACCCTCTATTGCTTTCCACCCAACAAAGGAAACCTCGGCACGGCCGCCGACCTGGATGTCTTCGCTAGTCTCTTCGATATTCTCAATCGATTTAAGGACGAAGGGTATCGCGTAGATATGCCTGAGAGCGTAGACGTCCTGCGCGAGATGTTGCTCGGCGGAAATTCTGAAGCCGTTGGCGCGACCGCTAACGTCGCTTACCGGATGAACGTGGATGAGTACCGGCGGCTCTGTCCTTTTGTTGATGATATTGACGCTGAGTGGGGAGCGGCGCCCGGCGCGATCAATTCCTTCGACGGTGAATTGCTGATTCAGGGCATCACCATCGGGAACGTGTTCATCGGGTTACAGCCTACGTTTGGATTTGAAGACGATCCAATGCGGCTGCTGATGGCGCAGGGCGGTACGCCGCATCATGGCTTCGCGGCTTTCTACGCTTATCTGGAAAAAGTGTTTCAGGCTGATGCGGTAGTTCATGTGGGGACTCATGGGGCAATGGAGTTCATGCCGGGAAAGCAGGTGGGCATGTCGGGTTCATGCTGGCCGGATCGTCTCATCGGCGAGCTGCCCAACATCTATATTTACAGCGTCAACAATCCGTCGGAAGGCACGATTGCCAAGCGCCGCTCATACGCGGAGTTGATTTCATATCTAACGCCGCCGATCGAAAACGCAGGGCTATATAAAGGACTGGCATCGCTGAAGGAGTTGATAGGGAGCTACCGGCGATCCACCGATGAGTCAGATCGAGAGAACTTGTTTGCCTTAATCCAGGAGCAGAGTCAGGAATTGAATTTCAGCTTAGCCGACACGTGGGAGCGGGGCACTAACCCAACGTTCAGAGAGGGCTCGGCGTTCACGTTGAACATCTGAGCCCTCCGTGACAGTCGGGTTAGTGCCCCGGAACTTGCTGCACAGAAATACTCACGTTCTCGTTTCACTTCGTTTTTCTTCTCCTAATCGGCGCCGTCGATGATGCGAGGCCTCGACCTCGACTAACTCTCCTCTTGCCAACACAATCGCGAAAGTTGTATAAAAGGCCTTCTACCGGCACGTTAATTTTTTATTTAAGCACGGTCGCACTTCTAGTGATCAAGGTTAAATTGGTTTTCACAGAGACGGCAATCCCTGTGTCGCGGGGAACTGTATAGTTCGCGAAGCAATCCCCCGACGTTGAAGTGTGAGCGCAGGGTCAACCTGAAAAGGGATTGGTAGAGGCGGAGGTTGTTTGTGGTGGACGGGAATCTGAAGGACGAGAGCACGGCCATCGCCGCGCCACCGGCGACGGCAGCGGCGCCACCCGCGCCGAAGACTGTGGCGAGGCCTGCGGGAAAACCTCCGGCGGTCGTGGTCGAATCCGTGCCTGATCCCCCAGTGAACAAGAAGCGCCGGCGGATTATCTGGCTCAGCATCGCCGGATTCCTGACCACCTGCTTTCTGATGTTCATCCGTTTCTTTCTGCCGCGTTCGATCACTGAGCCGTCCAGTTCCTTCAAGATTGGTTTTCCCGGCGACTATTCACTCGGGGTCGACACCAAGTATCAGCAACAGTATCGCATCTGGGTAGATAAGACTTCGGATCGATTGTTTGTTGTCTACGCGCGCTGCACTCATCTGGGCTGCACGCCGGACTGGAAAGCCAGCGAGAACAAGTTCAAGTGCCCGTGCCACGGCAGCGGTTACGACAGCGAGGCGATCAACTTTGAAGGCCCGGCGCCGCGGCCGATGGATCGCGCATATGTTGAACTCGACGCCGAAGGACAGATCAAAGTCGACGTCAGTAAGCTTTACAAGTGGCCCAAGGGCGAGCGAAACGAATTCAACGATCCGGGCGCATACATTCCCCTGTAAATTGAGATGGACGAGCCTAAAGATCAAAAAGAGACCCAGCAGCTGACCGGCGAGAAGACCAATGCCGGCTTGGTTGAGCGCGCCAAAGAGACTGCGGCGGCGCTGAAAGATCGTGCGCTCGAAGAGGCCAAAGATTATAAGGATCCGCAGCAGACACAGGTTTGGAAATCGATCTTTCGCGTTTCGCACGAGCGTTCGGATCCGCGCAATCGCTCGCTGGCGATTCTCTCAAACGTATTTCTTCATCTGCATCCAGCCAAGATCAATCGCGACGCAGTGCGCTATCAGTACACCTGGGGAATGGGCGGGATCACGTTTTATCTTTTCATCGTGCTCACGTTTACCGGCGTCCTGCTGATGTTCTACTACCACCCGGCAAAGATCCAGGCTTTTGCCGACATTCTTTATCTCGAGCATGACGTGCCGTTTGGCAAACTGCTGCGCAACATGCACCGTTGGGCGGCGCACTTGATGGTGATCACGACCTGGCTGCACATGTTTCGCGTGGTGCTGACCGGTTCGTATAAGAAGCCGCGCGAATTCAACTGGTGCGTGGGCGTGGTGCTGCTGGTGCTAACTCTTCTGCTTTCTTTCACCGGCTATCTGCTGCCGGATGATCAGTTGGGATTTTGGGCGGTAACAGTCGGAACGAACATGGCGCGTGCAACGCCCATGTTCGGGAACGAAGGGCCGTTTGGCGCGCAACTTGGGCTGACGCCTTACAACGATGTGCGGTTCGGTTTGCTGGGTGGATCGATTGTCGATGCGAACGCGTTGTTGCGAGCCTACATTTGGCATTGCATCGGAATTCCTCTGGTCGCGTCGGTCTTTATGGCGGTGCATTTCTGGCGCATACGCAAGGACGGCGGGATCTCTGGTCCGGCGCCGGTGATGCTTGAGTCGGAGATGAAAGCTCCGAAGAAGAAGTGAAGCTCTCGAATTTTGAGATTTCAAATTTGAGATTAGAGATTGAGGCTGACGGGAACGAGTTTTCCAGATCTAAATCATTTGGAAGTCCCGGAGTCAGCAAGGAGATCGTTCGCAGCCCTTCTGGTTGGGCTGTTGACACGCACTTAAGAGAATTGAAACGTGAGCGCTGAAGTCATCCAGAATCCAACGCCAAACACGCGGCGCAATCGGCTGATCGGGCTGATCGTCGCCGTGGTTCTGGTTGGTCTGTGGGTCTATTCGGTCCGGGATTGGCACCAGATCTGGAAGATCGTTTCGGCCGCGGACAACGTCCCGATCGTGGCGATGCTTTTTCTGGTTCCGTTCTTTACCTGGCTGGGAATCAAACAAGCCAAAGCCAACGATCGTCTCATCGGGAAACTGGAAGGTGATGCGAGTCTGGCCAAGACGCATCACCGCAAGGTCGAGCCGTGGCGGCCGGGTTGGGCGAAGGAACTGCATGTCTGGCCGTATCTGGTACGCATAGAGTTTTTGGCTGCCGTCATTGTGACAGTCGTTCTGTACGTCTGGTCGATCGCCCTGAACGCCCCGCTCGAAGAACCGGCCAATCCTAATCTCACGATGAACCCTTCAAAGGCGCCGTGGTATTTTCTCGGCTTGCAGGAGATGCTGGTTTACTTCGATCCGTGGATCGCCGGAGTGGTGATGCCTTCGATCATCATGATTGGACTCATGGTTTTTCCGTATGTCGATTCGAACCCTCTCGGCAACGGCTACTACACGCTGAGGCAGAGACGCTTCGCCGTGAACATGTTCAATTGGGGCTTTCTGATGTGGATCCTGCTGATCGTTATCGGCACGTTTATTCGCGGGCCGGGATGGATCTGGTTCTGGCCCGGGCAGACGTGGGATCACAACACAGTCGTCTTTGATCGCAATCAGGATCTGCACGAGATCGTAGCCAGAGTTACCGGCTTAAGCATCTTCAACACAAACCCCTGGGTAAAAGGCATCTTTGGATTAATCATTGTCAGTGGCTTCTTTATCCTGGGCGGCTTGTTCTTTCATTGGTTAATGAAGCGAGGGCAATTCAAGTTCAGCTACCTGGTGTCGCCGAAAAAGTTTTTGGCCTGGGCCAAGTTTCCCGATCCGTTCGAGCTAAAGCTTTTGGCCAACACCAGCATCCTGCAATACATGACTTTTCAGTTTTTTGCCGTGAGTGTTTTGCTGGCGATGCCCGTCAAGCTCTTCTTGCGTCTGGTATTTACTATCAAGTACGTGTGGGTAACTCCGTGGTTCAACGTCTGAGCAAGGCGGATAAATAAACTGTGGCAGAATCTCCGGAACCGATCGAATCCCTGGTAAAAAAAGAGGCTGAGCCGCAGCGCGATCCGATCGTCAGCCGTTCGACGAGCGCCATTCTGCTTATCTGCACCCTGCTGTTGATTGGATCGGCAGGTTGGGCCTTGTACGACGAAGGATTCGGCCAGCGTCCGTGGCGCGGCATGCAGCAACAGTTCGTCAAGCGCTACAGCACCTACCTCAAAAGCATTCGCAAGGACGCGGGCAAATCGGAAGCCGACGTCAAAGAGACTCCTGAATACCAACAACTGGACGAAGCGGCCAAAGCCGCGCTCGATCGGGTCAAAGCCGATGTAGCGGAGAAGGACCAGCGCGTACGCCAGGTCCAGACGAAGCTCGATGCAGTCACTGAGCCGTTTCAAAACCAGCGCGGCCGCATCATGGTGATTACTTATAATCTCGAGACGGCGCCCAGTGAATCTTCGCGCAAGAGTTACCGCAGCCAGCTGGATAAGAAAAAAGCCGAAGTCGTCACGGTGAATATGCCTCAAGATGGGGGCGGCAAGCCGGTTGCGCAGAAGATGAATTATGACCAACTGGAAGCGGCATTCAATAGCTTGCGAGAAGAAAAGGCTAAAGTCCTCGGTGAGAAAGCCGACCTAACTAAAGAGCCGAGCGAGCTGGCGAAAAAGCGTGATGAGTATCTGAAGAACCACGTTAGCCTGCTGCCGCAAAGAAGCATCGACGACCTGATCAAGAAAAACGAGAATTCGTTCGACTATACAATCCTGGGCCATCAGATCAACGTTAACCAGTATTCAATCGTCGATCGCTGCGAGATTTGCCATCTCGGCACGCGCGAACCTCTGACGATCAACGCCGCTGACATGGCGCCGAGCGGGCCCGGCAAGAAGCCGGACGATTTGGCAGTGGCCTTTGTCAGTCACCCGCGCAAAGAACTCTTACAGATTCACAATCCTGAGCGGTTTGGCTGCTCAGCCTGTCATGGCGGCAATGGCCGCGCGACGACCAGCGTCGTCAAGGGGCACGGGCAGAATCCTTTCTGGCTGCACCCGCTCTTTCATAAGGAAAACACCGAAGCCGGCTGCCAGATGTGTCACGCCAACGATCGCGTGACGCAAGGCGCAGACACCCTGAACCTGGGTAAGGATTTATTCTACCAGCGTGGTTGCGTCGGTTGTCATCGCATGGAGGCTTTTGATCGCGAGGGCGACGCACTGACCAATGCGCGCCAGTCGATCACACAGCTTCAGGACCAGATTACGGCGAATGATCGTCAGGCCAGATTGGACACTGAGGCCACGGCCAATGCCGGTGATGACCCTGCTGAAGTTCAGCGCCTTCTGGCCCATGCGGATTCGCTGCGGGTGGCGAACAGCCAATTGGCCGCGCGCATCGACGAACTCAACCTCCAGACTCGTTACCTGCAACAGGATCAGAAGAAGGTCGGGCCGAATCTCAAGGACGTGCGGCTGAAGTTGCGCCGGGAATGGATCCCGGTTTGGCTGAAGGACCCACAGGCATTTCGTCCGGGCACCAAGATGCCCACGTTCTGGCGCTTTACCGAAGACGGCGAAGAAGGCGCTGATGATCTGAAGGCGGTGGCCGCTTATCTCTGGCAGAATAGTTTCGCCGGCAAAGCACCCGCACAGCAACAGGGCGACAAGACCCACGGCAAAGATCTGTTTGAGTCGCGCGGCTGTCTTGCCTGTCACTCGATCGGTGAGGAAGACAGCAAGATGGGCGGCACGTTCGCCGCGAATCTGAGCAGAGTCGGCGAGAAGGACAACTATGATTACATCGTGCGTTGGATTTACAACCCGCGCGAGCGCTGGGCGCCTTACTGTCCGAAAGAACACCGCGATCTGACGCCGGAAGATTATTCCAAACATGGTCTGCCGTTCCTCTTTGATACCGAACTGCATTCGAAATGTCCTAACGACGGCGCCGAGTTACAGGTTCAGAACATGACCGTAATGCCGAACCTGCGCCTGTCTGAGCAGGATTCACGCGACATCGCGTCGTATCTGTTCTCACTGTCGACGCCCCAGACTTCGGGTGACACTTCGTTCATGGACGATCCGAAATTGGCTGAGGAAGGGAAGGCCGAGATCAAGCAATACGGCTGTGCCGGTTGCCACGAGATCAAAGGCTTCGAAGAAGAACAACGCATCGGTAAAGAGTTGACGACCGAAGGCGCGACGCCGCTCGAGCGTCTGGACTTTGCTCTGTTGACTCAGGATGCCGAATACGGACGCGACCCGCTCAAGCTGCATCCGAAAGACAAAGAGCAGGAGTGGTACAACCATCGCGGTTTCTTCGAACATAAACTGAGCGAACCAAAGATCTATGACACCGGCAAGTCGCAATACCTCGAGTCGAAGGATCGTTTGCGCATGCCGAAGCCTTATCTTACCGAGCAATGGCGGTCAAGTTTGACGACACTTCTGCTCGGCAGTATGGGCGCGGAAGGTGCGAACGTGCCGGCGGCGCTCTTCTATAACCCACCGGACCAGCGTCGTCAGGACATCCAAAACGGTTGGTGGGTAATCAAGAAATACAACTGCATGGGTTGCCACGTGCTA
>Ga0137403_10000162_pt1 | contig 80959 bp, 59 predicted proteins | sample CZOMad2_1_16fung_FD_122057 | JGI IMG/M metagenome (GOLD analysis project Ga0137403, IMG submission 122057) | Vadose zone soil fungal communities from Angelo Coast Range Reserve, California, USA - CZOMad2_1_16fungal (Hybrid Assembly) | ecosystem: Environmental > Terrestrial > Soil > Vadose zone...
CCGTCGATCCCCGCATCGCGGAGCCTTTGCGCCAGGCGCTCGGCGCGGGCGTCCATCTCGGCGTAGGTGAGGAACCGATCCTCGAATTCGAGGGCGACGGCGTCGGGCGAGCGCCCGGCCTGCCCGGCGATCCTCTCGGGCAGCGTGGCGCCCAGTCCGGGATAGCTCGCCCGGGTGTCGTTCCACTCCCTGAGCTGCTGCTCTTCGGCCGGAGCGAGAAGGGGGAGCTCGGAGAGGCGGCGGAGCGGATCGACGACCGCCCCTTCGAGCAGGCGCGCGAGCTGCGCGGCGAAGCGCGCCATCGTCGTCCGATCGAAGAGGTCGCGGTCGTAGTTGAGCTCGCCGGAGAGGCCGCCCTCGACTTCCATGAGCGACAGCAGCAGGTCGACGCGCGCCGTCTCGGTCTCCAGCTCCAGCGATTCGAGCGACAGCTTGGGCAGGCGTAGCGAGACGCCCGGCGTGTTCTGGAGCACGAGGAGAACCTGGAAGAGCGGCGAGTAGCTCAGGCTGCGCTCGGGCTGGAGCTCCTCGACCAGCTTCTCGAAGGGGAGCGACTGGTGGGAGTAGGCGCCGAGCGCCACCTCCCGCGCCTGAGCCACGAGCGCCGCGAAGCTGGCGGTGTCGGCGGTGTTCAGCCGCAGGGCGAGGCTGTTGACGAAGCACCCGATCAGCTCTTCGAGCTCGGCGCGCGTCCGGTTGGCGATGGGGGTGCCGACCACCAGGTCGTCCTGCCCGGAGATCCGACGGAGGAGCGTCGTGAGGCCCGCCAGGAGCACCATGAACAGGCTCGCTTCCTGGGCGAGGGCGAGCCGGCGCAGGCCGGCGGCGAGCTCCGCGTCGAGGGAGAGGCGCAGGCTGGCGCCCCGGCGTCGCGGCGCCGCCGGCCGCGGGCGGTCGGCGGGCAGGCGGAGGAGCGGGGGCGCTCCGGCGAGCCGCTCCCGCCAGTATCCGAGCTCCGTCTCCAGGATCTCGCCCGTGAGCCAGCTCCGCTGCCAGGCGGCGAAGTCGACGTACTGCATGGGCAGCTCCGGCAGGGAAGAGGGCCGCCCGGCGAGGAACGCCGCGTAGAGGGCGCCCAGCTCCCGCACGAACACCCGGATCGACCAGCCGTCGCTCACGATGTGGTGGAAGTTGACGACCAGCTCGTGCTCCTCTGCGGCCCGTCGCAGGAGGAGCACCCGGAGCAGGGGGCCGCGCTGCAGGTCGAACGGCGAGAGCATCTCCTCCCGGGTCAGGCGCCGCCGCTCCGCTTCCTGGGCGCGGGCTCTGAGGCCCGCGAGGTCGACCACGGGGAGGCCGCCCCATCCCCGCTCGACGATCACCTGGGCCGGCCGGCCGGCCGCCGCGATGAACACCGTGCGCAGCGCCTTGTGGCGGCGCACGATCTCGCCGATCCCGCGTCCGAGCGCCGCGACCGACAGGCGGCCCCGCAGAGAGAGCGCCCCCGACAGGTTGTAGAGCGGGCTGCCTGGCTCCAGCTGATCGAGGAACCAGAGCCGCTCCTGGCCGAAGGAGAGCGGGAGCTCCGCGTCCGCGCTGCGCGGCGCCCGCGGGATGGACTGGAGCGGCGGGATCGCCGCCGGCGCGACGGCGGTGCCGTCGCCGACACCGCCAAGAGCGTCGGAGATGCCGGCAATGCCGGCGATACTGGCAAAATCGGCGATCTCGCCCACTCCCGATCCGAGCTGCGGCATGAGCTCCGCGGCGAGCTGCTCGACCGTCGGCGCCTCGAACAGGCGCCGCACCGGCAGCTCGACTTCCAGGGTCTGGCGGATCCGCGAGACCACCTGGGTGGCGAGGAGCGAGTGGCCGCCGATCTCGAAGAAGTTGTCGCGGATCCCGACCCGCTCGCGCCGGAGGACGCCCGCCCAGATCTCGCACAGGGTCTCTTCGACCGGCGTACGCGGCGCCAGGTAGCTCGCCGTCTCCTCGTCCCGACCCGGCTCGAGCCGCGCGAGCGCCGCCACGTCGACCTTGCCATTGGGGGTCAAGGGGAGGGCGCCGAGCAGCACGAAGACTGCCGGCACCATGTAGGGGGGGAGCTTGGCGCGCAGGTCGTCGCGCAGGCGCCGCGGCTCCAAGCCGGCCGAACGCGCCACCACATAGGCCACCAGCCGTTTGCCCCCGCTCGCCGGCTCGTCGCGGGCGAGCACCACGACCTCGGCCACTTCCGGATGGCGGGCGAGGGCGGCCTCGACCTCCCCGATCTCCAGCCGGAAGCCGCGGATCTTGACCTGGCGGTCGATGCGCCCAAGGAACTCCAGGGTGCCGTCGGCGCGGAAGCGCGCCAGGTCGCCGGTCCGATAGAGGCGGCCGCCCGGCTCGCCGAAGAGATCGGGCACGAACGCCGCGGCGGTCAGGTCCGGCCGCGCCAGATAGCCGCGGGCGATGCAGACGCCGCCCAGGCAGAGCTCGCCGGAAGCGCCTCTCGGCACCTCGCGGAAGGCGCGGTCGAGCAGGTGGAAGCGCGCCCCCGCCATGGGGCGGCCCAGGGGGACGAGCGGCGGTTGCGCGCCTGCAGGCGCGCGCCGGTACTGGGTCTCGGCGACCGAGACCGTGGCTTCGGTCGGGCCGTAGCGGGAATAGAGCGCTGGGCCGCCCGCCGCGCCGAACACCGCGAAGAAGCGCTCCGGCAGATCGCCCGGCACGCGGTCGCCGCCGGTGACCACCAGGCGCAGCGAGCGGTTGCGCCGGAGGTCCTCGGTCGCGAGGAGCGCCGGGAAGAGTCCCGGAGGGACGTTGGTATGGGTGACCTGCTGGGCGGCGATGTAGCGCGCCAGGAACGCTGCGTCCTGCTGCCCCGAGGACGGGGTCAGGACGACGGTCGCTCCCGCCCACAGCGGGGCGAAGATCTCGACCACCGAGACGTCGAAGCCCAGCCGCGTGCGCTGCAGCACACGGGCCTCGGACGCCAGGTCCGACGCGACCTGGAAGCGCAGGCGGTTGACCACCGCGCGGTGGGAGACGACGACCCCCTTGGGCCTGCCGGTCGAGCCGGAGGTGTAGAGGACGTAGGCGGCGTTACCGGGATCGGCCTCCCGCCCGCGCGCCGCGGCGTGGGGCCGGCGGGCGCCGCAGAAGGGGTCAAAGAGCACCAGGCGATCCGCCGCCGGCAACCGGTCGACCACCCGCTCCTCGGCGAGCAGCACCTCCGCCCCCGAGTCGGCAAAGACCTGGGCCAGGCGCTCCCGGGGGTGGGCGGGGTCGAGCGGCAGGTAGGCTCCTCCGGCCTGCAGGACCGCCAGGAGGCCGGCGAACATGGCGAACGAGGGCTCGGAGCAGACGGCGACCCGCCGCTCCGGCCCCACGCCCAGGGCGCGGAGCTCCTCCGCCAGCCGGTCGACCCAGGCCGCGAGCTCGCCGTAGGAGAGCGCCTCCTGGCCGTCGATCAGGGCCACCGCCTCGGGCTGGCGGGCGGCCTGGCGCTGGAAGGGCGCCTGAACGAGGTCCTCGCCGCCGGCCTCCCAGGGAGACTCGTTCCACTCGATCTGCAGCTGGTGGCGCTCGGCCGGCGAGAGGAGCGGCAGCTCCGAGAGGCGGCGGTCCTCTCCCGCGGCGGCTGCCGCGAGGAGGTTCGCGAGCTGAGCCCCGAGCCGCTCAAGGGTCGGCGCATCGAAGAGATCGGTGCGATAGGTCCAGATGCCGGCGAGCTCGCCCGAAGGCCTCCGCTGGAAGGCGAGCGACAACTCGAACTTGGCGGTGCCGCTGTCGGTGTCCAGGATCTCGACCGCGAGGCCGGGGAGGGCCAGGGCCGGCAGGGCTGGCTGGAGGGCTAAGAGGACGTGGAAGAACGGCGTCTCCCGCGGCCCGCGCTGCGGCGTGAGCTCCGAGACCAGCTTGTCGAATGGCACGTCCTGGTGCGAGTAGGCGGCGAGCGCCGTCCGCCGGGCCTCGGCGAGGAGCGCCGCGAAGCCGGGATCGCCCGCCAGGTCGAGGCGCAGGACGAGGGTGTTGACGAAGAGGCCGATCAGGTTCTGGACCTCCAGCCGGCCGCGGTTGGCGACGGGGGTGCCGACCGCCACGTCGCTCTGGCCGGTGTAGCGCCAGAGCAGAGTGTCGAAGGCGACCAAGAGAGTCATGAAGAGGGTCGCGCCGTGCCGCTGCGCGAGCACCGTGAGCTCGCCGTGGAGGGCGGCGGGGAGGACCAGGGTGCGGCGCGCACCGGAGAGGCTCGGCGCGCTCGATCGCGGTCGGTCGTAGGGCAGGTCGAGGAGCGGCGGCTCGCCGCGCGCGTCCGCCAGCTGCTCGCGCCAGTAGGCGAGCTCGGCGGCCAGGACGTCGCCCGCCAGCCACTCCCGCTGCCAGGCGGCGAAGTCGGCGTACTGGATGGGGAGCGCCGGCAGGACAGGGGCCGTGCTGGAGAGGATCGCGGTGTAGAGGACGGCCAGCTCGCGCCCCAGGAGCTCGATCGACCAGCCGTCGCTCACGATGTGATGCTGGTTGAGGAGCAGTACGTGCTCGGCCACCGCCAACCGGAGCAGGGCGGCGCGCAGGAGCGGCCCGGTGGCGAGGTCGAACGGGCGCCGGGACTCGGCGGCGGTGAGGCGCGATGCCTCCGCCGTCCGGCGGGGCGCGGGGAGGAGCGAGAGATCGATCCACGGCAGAAGCAGCCCGGCACCGTTCTCCGCCGCTTTCGAGACAACCGCGACGGGGACACCGCCTCGGGTCACGAAGGTCGTGCGCAACACCTCGTGGCGGCGGCGGATCTCGCCGAGGCTCGCCGCCAGGGCCGCGGCATCGAGAGGCCCGATGAAGCGCAGGGCGCCGGGGATGTTGTAGGTCGGGTTCCCAGGATCGATCACGTCCAGGACCCAGAGCCGCTCCTGGGCGAAGGAGAGGGGCGCCTCCGCCGCCGGGCGCCGCGCGGAAAGCCGCGTGGGGATCGTCGGCAGGAGGCGTCCGGCGCGGGATTCGACCTCGCGCGCCAGATCCTTGAGGCGCGGGAGCTCGAACAGCCGGGTGAGCGGCAGCTCGACGCCGAGCAGATCCCTCAACTGTGCCGCCAGGCGGACGGCGAGGAGCGAGTGCCCGCCGAGCCGGAAGAAGTCATCGCCGATCTCGACCTCGACCTGCTCGATGCCCAGGAGCTCGGCCCAGAGGCCCGCCAGCAGCTCCTCGGTTGGGGTGCGGGGCACGCCGCTCCCGGCCTCCCCGGCGCGCCGCCGCCGGGCCACGGGGTCGGGCAGAGCTCGGCGGTCGACCTTCCCGCTCGGGGTGAGCGGCAGGCGCTCCAGGAACACGAAGTCGGCCGGCACCATGGCGTCCGGCAGGCGGGCGGCGAGCGCCTGCCGGAGGTCGAGCGGGCTTGCCTCCGGCTCGCCGTGCGGCACGACGTAGGCGACCAGCCGGCTCTCCGCCGAGGGGCCGCCGCCGGAGGAGGACCGCGCCACGGCGCGCACCGCCGCCGCCTGCACGCCCGGCAGTGCGGCGAGCACGGACTCGATTTCGCCCAGCTCGATGCGGACGCCGCGGATCTTGACCTGGTGGTCGACGCGCCCCAGGTAGTCGACGGCGCCGTCGGGAAGCCGGCGCGCCAGATCGCCGGTCTTGTAGAGGCGCTCGCCGAAGGGAGCGGGCACGAACCGCTCGGCGGTGAGGTCGGGTCGGCCCAGGTAGCCGCGGGCGAGCTGCACGCCGCCGATGTGGAGCTCTCCTAAGACCCCGATCGGCACCTCTCGCCCGTTGCGGTCGAGCAGATGGATGCGGGTGTTCGCCACCGGCCGGCCGATCGGTACGAGCCGCCGGAGGCTCGCCGGATCGCAGGGCCAGTGAGTGACGTCGACCGCGGCTTCCGTCGGGCCGTAGAGGTTGTGGAGCGGCACCCCGAACGCCGCGGCGAACCGCTGCTCGAGGTCGTAGGGCAGGGCCTCGCCGCTCGAGAGCACCCGCCGCAGACGGACCGCGGCCGCCGATCTCGCGTCTTCGATCCCGTCGAGGAAGGCGCGGAGCATCGCCGGCACGAAGTGGAGCGTGGTGATTCCCCGGCCTGCGACGACTTCCAAGAGGTACGCCGGATCGCGGTGGCCGCCGGGGCGGGCCATCACCAGCTGCGCGCCGGTCAGGAGTGGCCAGAACAGCTCCCAGACCGAGACGTCGAAGGAGACGGGCGTCTTCTGGAGCACCCGATCGTCGCCGGCCAGGCCATACCGGTCCTGCATCCACAGCAGCCGGTTGACGATGCCGCGGTGGGTGTTCATCACCCCTTTGGGCCGACCGGTCGAGCCGGAGGTGTAGATCACGTAGGCCAGGTTGTCCGGCCGGGCGACGTTCGTGAGGTTGCGCCCCGAGCGCCGGAGCCAGGGGGCCGCAGGGTCGTCGAGCAGGACGGCGCCGGGCCCCAGCTCGCCCAGGCACCCGGCCGCGGCGCGCGTGGTGAGGAGCAGCGGAGCGCGGGAGTCCTCGCGCATGAAGCGCAGGCGTTCTTCCGGATCGTCGGGGGCGAGCGGCAGGTAGGCGCCGCCGGCCTTCAGGATGGCGAGGAGGCCGACCACCAGGGCGGCCGAGCGTTCGACCGCGACGGCCACCACCGTCTCCGGCCCGGCGCCCAGGTTGCGCAGATGGCGCGCCAGGCGGTTGGCGCGCGCGTTCAAGGCGCGGAAGGTGAGGCTCTCGTCCTCGGCAACCAGCGCCACCGCCCCGGGGGTCCGCCGCGCCTGGCGCTCGATGAGCTGATGCAGGCAGAGGTCGCGCGGGTAGACGGTCGCCGTCGCGTTCCATTCCAGGATCTGTTGCCGCTCGGCCGGGGTGAGGAGCGACAGCGCGCCGATCTCGGGCTCAGGGGCGGCGGTGTCCCGGCCCTCCTCGCGGGCGGTGAGGTCGGCGAGCAGGGCCTGGAAATGGCGCGCCAGCCGCTCGACGGTGACGCCGTCGAAGAGGTCGCGGCTGTACTCGAACAAGAGGGCGATCCCTGCGGGCGTCTCGACTGCCGCCAGCGTGAGATCGAGCTTGGCGGTGGCGGTCTCCAGGTCAGAGAGCTCGATCGTGAGCCCCTCTCCCGCCGCGAGCCGGGTGCTGGACCAGGCGTTCTGCAAAACCAGGAGAACCTGGAAGATCGGCGTCGTGGCGAGGTCGCGCTGCGGCGCGAGCGTCGTGACCAGCTTCTCGAAGGGGAGGTCCTGGTGCGCGTAGGCCGCGAGGGCGACCTGCTGCACCCTCTCCAGGAGCTGGTGGAAGCTCGGCCGGCCGGAGAGGTCGGAGCGCAGAGCGAGGAGATTGATGAAGCAGCCGATCAGCCCCTCGATCTCCAGGCGCTCGCGGTTGGCGATCGGCGAGCCGACCACCAGGTCCTCCTGCCCCGTGTGGCGGTGGAGCAGGAGGTCGAAAGCGGAGAGGAGGGTCATGAAGAGCGTCGCGCCGCTCTTCCGCGGCACGCGCCGCAGGGCCGTCGCGACCCCGGCCGGAACGAGGGCGCGGATGTGCGCCCCGCGAAAGCTCGGCACCGGCGGCCGCGGCCGGTCGGTGGGGAGGGCGGTCTGGGGCGGCGCCCCGTCGAGCGCCTGCCGCCAGTAGACGAGCTGCCGCTCGAGCGTCTCGTCGGTGAGCCAGTCGCGCTGCCAGCGGACGAAATCGGAGTACTGGATCGGCAGCTCGGGGAGCGGCGAGGGCAGACCGCGGACGAAGGCGCCGTAGAGCGCCGCCAGCTCGCGCAGGAAGACAGTCACCGACCAGCCGTCGGCGGCGATGTGATGGAGCACCACGACGAGCAGGTGCTCGCCCGGACCGACGTCTAAGAGCGTCGTGCAGAGGAGCGGCCCGACGGCGAGATCGAACGGCTGGAGGCCGAGCCGGCCGGCGAGGTCTTGCGCCGCGGCTGCGGCGCCGCCGCCCAAGGCCGAAAGGTCGACTCGCGGCAGGGCGAGGCCGAGGCGGTCGAGGAGCACCTGGCTCGGCCGGCCCAGGGCCAGGGGGAAGACCGAGCGCAGGACCTCGTGGCGGCGCGCGATCTCGCCCAAGCACCGGCCGAGGAGCGCCGGATCGAGCTCCCCGGTGAGGCGAAGGGCGCCGGCGACGTTGTAGGCGGCGCTCCCCGGCGTCAGCCGGTCGAGGAACCAGATGCGCTCCTGGGCATAGGAGAGCACGGCCGGAGCCTCTTCCGCCTCTGCCGCCAACCGCCGCGCGGCGAGGATCGGAGGGGCCAGGTGTGCACCGGCGCCCAGGATGCGGCCGGCCATCTCGGCGAGCGTCGGGGCCTCGAAGAGGCTGCCGAGCGGCAGGTCCACCCGGAAGGTTTCGCGGATGCGCGACACCAGTCGGGTGGCGAGGAGCGAGTGGCCGCCCAGGGCGAAGAAGTCGTCGTGCGGGCCGATCTGGCCGCCTGCGGGGTCGACGCCCAGAAGCTCGCCCCAGAGGGCGGCGAGCAACTCCTCGCGGGGATCCAGCGGCCGGGAGGGCGCCTCCCCGGCCGCGGCCGTCGGCAGCCCGGGCTCCGGCAGCGCCCGGCGGTCCACCTTGCCGTTCTCGGTGAGCGGCAGGGCGGGGAAGAAGACGAAGGCGGCCGGCACCATGTAGGCCGGGAGCGTCCGTTCGATCTCGGCGCGGAGGCCGGAGGCGGTCGGCGACGCTCCCGGCCGCGCCACCACATAGGCGACCAGCCGCCGATCGCCCGGCGTGACCTCGCGCACGACGACGGCGCTCTCCGCGATCTCGGGCTGGCGGGAGAGGCTCGCCTCGATCTCGCCCAGCTCAATGCGGAAGCCGCGGATCTTCACCTGCTGGTCGATCCGGCCGAGGAACTCGAGGGTGCCGTCCGGCCGGTAGCGGACCAGGTCGCCGGTCTTGTAGAGGCGCCCTCCGGCGGCGGCGGGCACGAAGCGCTCGGCCGTCAGGTCGGGACGCCCCAGATAGCCACGGGCGAGGCCGTCGCCGCCGGTCACCAGCTCGCCGGGTACCCCGACCGGAACCGGCTGGCCGTCCCGGTCCAGGAGGTGGACGGAGGTGTTGCCGATCGGCCGGCCAATGGGGACCGACGCGGTCTCCCCGAGAGCGCTGCTGCCCGCCTTCGTCGCCATCCGATGGCAGCAGGTGAAAGTGGTGTTCTCGGTCGGTCCGTAGCAGTTGAGGAGCGTACCGCCGATCCCACTCGTCATCTCGACGAGCGTCCGGCGCACGTGCGGCGGCGAGAGGACGTCGCCGCCGGCCAGGAGCTGGCCCAGGCCGCCGAGGCCCGCGGGATAGGATTCGACCATCTGGTGGAAGAGACCGGCGGTCAGCCAAAGGGTGGTGACGCCGTGGCGCGCCAGCGTCGCGTCCAGCACGGCCGGGTCCGGCACCCCCGGCGGGAAGACCACCAGCCGGCCGCCGTTCAAGAGGGGGCTCCAGATCTCCGGGGTCGAGGCGTCGAAGGCCAGGGGCGCCAGGTGCAGGAACACCTGATCCGGCCCCAGGTCGGCGAAACCGGCCGCGCGGACCAGGCGCACGATGCCGCGGTGGCCGATGGCGACCCCCTTCGGCACCCCGGTCGAGCCCGAGGTGTACATGACGTACGCGAGATTGTCGGGAGCGGTCCCCGCCGCAGGTGAGGGTGCGTCCTCGTCGTCGCGGTCGAAGGCGCTGTCCAGGCAGAGGACCTTGATCCCCTTGTCCGCGAGCCCGGCTGGCAGGGCGTCCAGCCGGTGCCGGTCGGCGAGCAGCACCGGCGCGCGGGTCTCGTCCAGGATGAGCTCCAGGCGCTGGCGCGGGAAGCTCGGATCGAGCGGCACGTAGGCGCCGCCGGCCTGGATCACGCCCAGGACCGCCACCACCATCTCCAGCGAGCGCTCCAGCCAGAGGCCGACCGGCACCTCCGGCCCCACTCCCAGAGCGCGCAGGCGGCGCGCCAGGCGACCGGCGCGCCGATCGAGCTCGCCGAAGCTCAGTTGGCGGCTGGGTCGGCCGCCATGGCCGTCGAACACCGCCACCACGGTGTCCGGGCGGGCGAGCGCCTGCGCCGCGAAGAGTTCCGCGAGTGTGCTCTCCCGCGGATAGGCGGGGGCCGTACCGGCCCACTCGGCGAGAATCTGCTGACGCTCACCCGCGGTGAGGAGCGGGAGCTCGCCCAGATGCCGCTCGGCGGCGGTAGCGCCTGCCGCGAGCAGCGCCGCAAGGTGAGAGGCGATGCGCACCGCGGTCGTAGAGTCGAAGAGGTCGCGGCGGTATTCGAGACTGCCCGCCAAGCCGCCGTCCCGGCCCAAGGCGAGGTCGAAGGTCAGATCGAACTTCGCGGCGCCGGTGTCGATCGCCACCGCTTCCAGAGAGAGCCCCGCGACCTCGACCGGCGGGAGCGGATTGACCAGGAGCGCCAGCATCACCTGGATCAAGGCGGCCGGACCTCGCCCCTGCCGCGGCGCCAGCTCGAGGACGAGCTTGGCGAAGGGCAGCTCCTGGTGCTCGAGGTCGGCGAGAGTGGCCCGGCGCACCCGCTCCAGAAGCTCGCCGAAGCTCGGCCGGCCCGAGAGGTCGGAGCGCAGGACGAGCGTATTGACGAAGAACCCGACGATCTGCTCGGTCTCCGGCAGCGGGCGGTTGGCGACCGGCGTCCCGACCAGGAGATCGGTCTTCCCGGTGTAGCGGTAGAGGAGTCCATCGAGCGCCGCGAGGACCGTCATGAAGAGGGTCGCCCGGTGGCTCCGGCCGAGCGCCTCCAGGCCGGCGACGAGGGCGGCGGGAAGGGTGATCGGGACGCGTCCGCCGAGCGCGCTCTCCTTCGCCGGCCGCGGCCGGTCGGTCGGCAGCGCCAGGGCTCCGTCCGGGCCGGTCGCGCCGGACAGCCGATCGCGCCAGTAGGCGAGCAGCGCCGCCAGGCGCTCGCCCGTGAGCTGCTCGCGCTCCCAGGACGCCCAGTCGGCGAACTGGTAGGGGAGCTCGGGAAGAGGGGCGGACGCGTAGAAGGCCGCGAGATCGCGCAGGAAAATGTCGTGCGACCGTCCGTCGGAGACGACGTGGTGCACACAGAGGAGCAGGAGGTGGTGCTCGGCCGTGAGGCAGAGGAGCTGGGCGCGCAGCAGCCGGTCGCCGGCGAGGCGGAACGGGCGGCGCGCCTCGTCCGCGGCCAGGCGATCGGCCTCGCGGTCCCGGCACCGCCCCGCCAGGCCGGCGAGGTCGATCACCGGCAGTGCCAGGTGGAACGGCGGCAGGATGACCTGCTGCGGCGCGCCGGCCTCCCCCGGCAGGGGAGGGGAGAACGTGGTGCGGCTGGCCTCGTGCCGGCGCACCACGGAGTCGAGCGCCCATGACAGGGCGGGAACCGCGAGCGGCCCCTCCATCCCCACCGCGCCGGCGATGTTGTAGGCGGCGGAGTCGGGCTCGAGCTCGGCCAGGAACCACAGTCGCTCCTGGGAGAAGGAGAGGGGGGCGCGGCTGGCGTTCCGCCGCACGGGGCCGGCGGACGGGACCGCCAGGGGCGAGCGCCGTCCGCCGCGCTCCTCGATCTCCCTGGCGAGGGCGGTCACGGTCGGGCGCGCGAAGAGGAGGTTGAGCGGCAGCTCCACTCCCAGCGTCTGGCGCAGCCGGCCGACCAGCCGCGCTCCCAGCAGCGAGTGGCCGCCCAGGGCGAAGAAGTCGTCGTGCGCCCCGACGCGCTCGACTCCCAGGAGCTCGCTCCAGAAGGAGGCGACGAGCGCCTCGAGCCCGGGACGCGGGGCGACGAAGGCGGCGCGCTTGCCGTCGTGCAGGCGGTCTAGCTGGCGGGCCGGATCGTCGGTGCGCCCGAGGAATTCGAGGGCGCCGTCCGGCAGGTGGCGTGCGAGGTCGCCGGTCCGGTAGAGGCGTGCTCCGGCCGGCCGGCCCCAGCCTGCGGCGAAGGGGTCGGGCACGAACCGTTCGGCGGTGAGCTCCGGCCGGCCGAGATCGCCGCGGGCGACCTGCACACCGCCGACGTGGATCTCGCCCGGCACCCCGATCGGCACCTCCTGCCCGTCGCGGTCGAGCAGGTGGACGTGGGCGTCGCCGACGGCGGCCAGGGAGGGGAGGGCCGTGGCGTTCCATTCAAGGAGCTGTTGCCGCTCACCCGCGGAGAGGAGCGGCAGCTCGCCAATCCTGAGCTGCGAGCCCTCGGCCACGGCCGCCAACAGGGTGCGGTAGTGCTCCGCGAGGCGCGCGATTGTGGCGGCGTCGAAGAGGTCGCGGCTGTACTCGAAGGAAAGGGCGATTCCCGCGGGCGTCTCGACCGCCTCGAGCGTGAGGTCGAACTTGGCGGTCGCGGTCTCGATCTCGCGCAACTCGATCGCGAGCCCCTCTCCCGCCACAGCGCGCGTGCCGGCTCCGGCGTTCTGCAGCACGAGGAGGACCTGGAAGAGCGGCGGCGTCGCCAGGTCGCGGCGCGGCGCCAGGGTCTCGACCAGCTTTTCGAAGGGGAGATCCTGATGCGCGTAGGCCGCCAGGCTCACCTGGCGGACCCGCTCCAGCAGCGCGCCGAAAGACGGCCGTCCGGCAAGGTCGGCGCGCAGGGCGAGCACGTTGACGAAGCAGCCGATCAGTCCCTCGATCTCCAGGCGCTCGCGGTTGGCGATCGGCGAGCCGACGACCAGGTCCTCCTGTCCGGTGTGGCGATAGAGCAGCACGTCGAAGGTGGCGAGGAGGACCATGAAGAGGGTCGCGCCGCTGCTCCGGGCGACACCCTGGAGCTCCACGGCGAGGGGCGCCGCCGGCACCTGGGCTGCGATCCGCCCTCCGCGGAGGCTGGGCACGGGGGGGCGTGGCCGGTCGGCAGGCAGCGACAGGTGGTCCGGTGCTCCGGCGAGCGCCTGTCGCCATCCGGCGAGCTGCGCCTCCAGGGCCTCGCCGGCAAGCCCGTCGCGCTGCCAGCGTGCGAAGTCCCGGTACTGCATGGGGAGCTCGGCGAGAGGGGAGGGCTCGCCCAGGCCCTTGCCGGCCCACGCCGAATAGAGGGCCGAGAGCTCGCGGAGGAAGATCGCGACCGACCAGCCGTCGGCCACGATGTGGTGCAGCACGAGGACCAGGACGTGCTCGTCCGGGCCGAGGCAGAGGAGGGTCGTCCGGAGGAGCGGCCCGGCGCCGAGGTCGAAGACCCGGCGGCCGAGCTGCCGGCAGAGGTCGTGGCTCACGGCGGCGGCCGCCTCGCCCAGGGCCGACAGGTCGGCCCACGGCAGCTCCACCGCGGTCTCCCCGAGCACCACCGGTGTGGGCTCGCCGGTGAGGAGCGGGAAGGCGGAACGCAGGATTTCGTGCCGGCGGACGATCTCCTGCAGACAGCGGGCGAGGGCTCCCCGGTCGAGGGAGCCGGCGAGGTGGAGGGCGCCCGGGAGATTGTAGGCGGGGCTCTCGGGGGCGAGCTGGGCGAGGAACCAGATGCGCTCCTGGGCGTAGGAGAGCGGGGCCTGGAGACCGGCCGCGTGGGGGACCAGCGGTGGCGCGGCGCTCGGCTCCTCCCAGCCGCGGGCCACGAGCTCCTGCGCCAGCGCTTCGAGCGTCGGGCACTCGAAGACCCGGCGCATCGGCAGCTCGATACCGAAGGCCCGGCGCACGCGGGAGATCAGCCGGGTGGCGAGGAGCGAATGGCCGCCCAGGGTGAAGAAGTCGTCGCGGCTGCCGATGCGCTCCAGCGGCAGACCCAGCACCTCGGCCCACATCCCGGCCAGCCGCTCCTCGATGGGCGTGCGCGGCGCAAGCGCAGCGATCCCGGCCGCGGTCTCGCCCCCTGCGCCCGCCGCCAGCGCCGCAAGCGGCACCTCGATCCGGGCGAGGGCGCGGTGGTCGACCTTGCCATTGGGAGAGAGCGGCAGCGCCGGCAGAAGGACGAGCGCCCCCGGCACCATGTAGCCGGGCAGCCGGCCGCGCAACGCACTCCTGATTCTGTCCGTGATCTCGTCCGTGCCCCCGTCCGTGTTGCCGTCCGTGTCCCCCGCGAGGACGACGAAGGCCACCAGCCGGGGATCGCCGTGGGGCGCGGGCGCATCGCGGCGGACGACGACGGCGGCCTCCTGCACCGGCCCCAAGGCCCGCAGGGCGGCCTCGATCTCCCCCGGCTCGATGCGGAAGCCGCGGATCTTGACCTGCCGGTCGATGCGGCCAAGGTACTCGAGGTCGCCGTCGGCGCGGAAACGCGCCAGATCCCCTGTCTGGTAAAGCCGGCCTCCCGGCGTCCCGAAGGGATCGGGGACGAATCGTTGGGCGGTCAGGTCGGGGCGGCCGAGATAGCCGCGCGCCAGGCCGGCACCGCCGAGCAGGAGCTCTCCCGGGATGCCCGGCGGCAGCGGCGCCAGGTGGCGGTCGACGACGTAGGCACGGGTGGCGCGGATGGGTCTGCCGATGGCCGGGGGGCGCGGGTCGGCATCGGCGGCGGTGCGGGACATCTCGGCCCAGGTCGAGTAGGTGGTGTCCTCCGACGGACCGTAGAGGTTGACCACCCGGACGATGGACGGTACCTGGTAGATCTGCTCGACGAGGCTCCGCGGCAGGGCCTCGCCCGCCAGGTTGACGGTGCGCACGCTGGCCGGCAGGCCGCCGGCGCGGACCAGCTCGGCCATGACCGAGGGGACGGTGTTGACCAGCGTCACCTCTCCTGCCGCGGCCAGAGTGGGGAGCGCCAGCGCGTTCTCGGCCAGGACCACCGCGCCGCCGCCGGCGAGCGGCACGAAGAGCTCGAAAACCGAGAGGTCGAAACAGATCGAGGTCGCGGCCAGCACGCGGGCGAGCTCGGCCGTGGCGAACGCCTCGCCGGCCCAGCGCACCAGGGTGACGGCGCTGGCATGGGCGATCGCCACCCCTTTGGCGCGGCCGGTCGAGCCCGAGGTATAGATGACGTAGGCCAGGTTGCGCGGCGCGGGCGCCGGGAGGATCGGGAGCGCCGGGAGCTCGGCTTCGAGGGTGGGAGGAGCGGGGAAGTCCGCCATGTCGACCAACCCTTGGGGCTTCCGGGGCAGCCGGGCGGCGACCGGCTCGCGGGTGACGAGGACCGGCATGCCGGTGTCCTCGACCATGAATCCCAGGCGCTGCGCCGGGTAGGCGGGATCGAGCGGCACATAGGCGCCGCCGGCCTTGAGCACGGCGAGGATCGCCGCCACCATCTCCGGCCGGCGCTCGAGGCAGACTCCCACCGGCACGTCGGGGCCGACGCCCAGGATGCGGAGATGGCGGGCGAGCCGGTCCGCCCAGCGATCGAGCTCGCCATAGGTGAGCGCGCCGGTGCCATGGAGGAGCGCCGGCGCCGCCGGGGTCCGTGCCGCCTGCGCCTCGAAGAGCTGGTGCAGGCAGGTGTCGTCGTCCGCCTCTTCCCCGGTCTCATTCCAGGTCACCAGCAGCTGGTGGCGCTCGGCGGGGGAGAGGAGGGGGAGGGTCGAAACTGGTCCGGCGCCGGGCGCTCCGGTTTCGCCGATCGCGGTGATCGCGGCGATGGCGGTGGCCAGCGTGCGGAGCTGGCCGAGCATCCGTTCCGCGGTCGCGGCGTCGAAGAGGTCACTCGCGAACTCCAGAGAGGCGGCGAGGGCGCCTTCGACCTCGGCCACGAAGAGGGTGAGATCGAGCTGCGCGCTCCGCCGCGGCAGGGCGACCGATTCGAGACGGAGGCCGCCGAGGTCGAGGCTCGCCCCGGCCTCGCCCAGGGCCAGGCCGCCCAACCCGCGCTCGCCGTCCTGCCGCTCGCGGTAGAGCACGAGCATGGTCTGGAAGACCGCCGGGCGGCTGGGATCGCGCTCGCCGCTCAGCCGCTCGGCGAGGAGGGGGAAGGGGAAGCCCTGGTGGGCGAAGGCCGCGATCGCGGTGTCCTTGACGCGGTTCAGAAGGGCGGGGAAGGTGGGATCGCCGGCGAGGTCGCCGCGCAGCACGACCGGGTTGACGAAGTAGCCGACGACCTGGGCGAGATCGGGCGAGCCCCGCCCCGCCGTCGGGGTTCCGACGAGGATCTCCTCCTGGCCACTGGTGCGGTGGAGGAGCACCAGGTAGAGGGCGAGGAGGGTCATGAAGGGGGTGGCCCCGGCGGCGCGGCCCAGGGCGTGGAGCCCGGCGGCCAGCTCGGGTGCGAGCCGCAGCCCCCGCGAGCCGCCGCGGAAGGTGGGGAGGAGCGGCCGCGGCAGATCGGTGGGGAGCTCCAGAGGCGGCGGCGTCGGCGGCAGGGCGGCGCTCCAATAGGCGGCCAGGCGCTCGGCCTCGGGCGAGGCCAGCCGCTCCGTCTGCCGGCGGACGAAGTCGGCGTAGGTGGCGGCGAGCGGCGGCAGCGTCTCGCCGCGGTGGAGGGCGCCGAGCTCGGCGAGGAGCACGCCCAGCGACCAGAAGTCGGCGACGAGGTGATGGACCGCGAGGACCACCCGGCGCTCGCCCTCTCCGAGGTGGAAGACGGCGAGACGCAGGAGCGGCCCGCGGGCGAGGTCGAAGGGGCGCTCCGCCTCTTCGGCCATCCGCAGGGCGAGCCGCGCCTCGCTCCAGCCGGTGGCATCGACTTCGCGGAAGGCGAAGCCGGCCTCGTCGTGCACCACCTGCTCGCCCTCCTCGCCGTCCAGCTCGAAGGTGGTGCGCAGGGCGGGGTGGCGGCGGACCAGCTCCTGGAAAGCCTGCCGGAGGAGAGGCGTGGGGAGCGCTCCGGCAAGGCGCGCCGCGCCGGCAATGACGTAGGCGGGGTTCCCGGGAACCACGCGATCGAGGAAGGCGAGGGCGCGCTGGCCGTGGGAGAGCGGGTAGCGCCGGGGTGCCTCTGCCGCTGCGGCTTCGTCGGTATCGGCGGCGTCGGCGGCAAGCGGCGCGGCCGTCGCGGCCGCCGGGAGGAGCCGCGCGACCTCGTGGCTCAGCTCGGCGAGGGTCCATCCCTGCAGCAGGTCGGCGAGCGGCACCTCGACGCCCAGGCCGGATTCGATCGCGGCGGCGAGCTCCGCCGCCCCCAGCGAGTCGAGGCCGAGGGCGACGAGCGGGCGGTCGACCGGTAGCCGCGCGCTCTCGACGCCCAAAGCCCGGGCCGCCTGCTGGTGCAGGAAGGCCGTGACTCGCAAACCCTTGTCGGCAGTCGTCGCCGCCGTGGCCGCGCCGGCTGCGGTCTCCGCGACGGGCGCGGCGTCTCCCGAAACCTGCCTGGTCACGCTGCGAGCTCTCCTCACCGCGTCTGTCCGCTAGACCGCGGCGCGGGCGAGCGCCGGGTCTTGCGAGGCCACGGCGTTCTCGCCGGCGGCGCAGAGCCCGACGAGCGATTCCATGATTTCCCGGCTGCGGGAGGGGAGGATCGACAGCACCGGGTCGGCCAGGCCGTGCGTGCTCTCGCAGAACCCCTGGAGATAGATGGCGGGCTTGAGCTCCGGCACGCTCTCGATCCGGTAGTCGCGGCCGACCTGGTACTCCTCGCCCCGGGTACGGAGATAGTGCTCGAGCTCGCCCAGGAGCGGGTGGCGCCGCGGCCGATGGAGGCCGGTCGCGAGGACCACGCCGTCGGCCTCCAGACGTTCCAGGCGCCCTTCCACCTTGTTCCACAGCGTGACCACGACACCCTCGCCGTGCGGCTCGATCTTCCGCAGCTCGACCATCGAGCGCAGCTTCACCCGCGTCTCGCCGGCCACCTTCATCTCGTAGAGGGCCTTGAAGATCGAGCGGATGAGCTCGATGTCGACGGCCGAGTAGTTGGTGTCGGAATGGGTGGCGAAGAGGCTCCGGCGCTCCGCCTCCGGCAGGTCGTAGATGAAGTCGGTCATCAGCGGCGAGTAGAGCTCATTGACGAAATGGCTCTCGTCGGCCGGCTTGTAGGCGAAGCGGCGGATGGCCGCCGTCACCTCCGCGCTCGGGTAGTGGAGGAAGAGGTACTGGAAGATCTCGGCGGCGCTCTGGCCCGAGCCGACGACGACGAAGCGGTAGGGCGCGTCCGACTGCGGGAAGTGGCGTTTGACCGCGGAGAGGAAGCTCTGCGAGTGGAAGACCTTGCCGTCGCGGGCGACCTCGACGCCCGGTGGGATGTGCGGCGCGCCGCCGGTCGCCATCACCAGGTTGCGGGTCAGCAGCTCCTCCAGCTGGCCGGTGGCGCAGTGCCGCGCCACCACCTGGAGCAGCTCGATCCCGTCGTCCCCCTCGACCGGCCGCACCGCCAGCACCTCGCGGTCGTAGCGCACCAGATCGGCGAGCTGCGCGGCGACCCAGCAATAATAGTGGTTGAATTCGCGGCGGGTGGGGAAGAAGGTCCGCAGGTTGATGAAGTCGAGCAGGCGATCGTGCAGGTGCAGGTAGTTGAGGAAGCTGAAATGGCTGCGCGGGTTGCGCATGGTCACCAGGTCCTTGAAGAACGGGACCTGGATCTCGGCCCCTTCGAGCAGCATGTCGGGATGCCATTCGTAGGCCGGTTTGCGGTCCAGGAACAGGGCTCGCGGCACGTGTGCGCAGCTCTCCGGCGGCTCCTTCATGCACACGGCCAGGGAAAGATTGGCCGGCCCGAAGCCGATCCCGATCACGTCGAACGCCGCCCCTTGGCGGCCGTGGCCTTCCTCGATCCTCGTCCGTTGCTTCATGGTTCGTCGCCTCGTCGGTCGAAAGTTCGTGGTTGCTTACAGGTAGGCACCGGCCTGTTCGTTCTGCCTGGCGACCCGGCGCCGCCCGGCCAGGGTGCGCCAGGGCTCGCGGGGCAGGCGGGTGGGCGACGGGAGCTGCCGCAGGTCGGCAAGCTCCGGCGAATCGACGCCCAGGGCGAGATCGGCGAGCAGCCGGCCTGAGGCGGTGCCCATGGCGAGCCCCGCGGCGTTGAAGACGGCCACCGTGAAGAGTCCGGGCTCGATCTCGCCGAAGAAGGTCTGGCCGTTCTCCGACATGCTCATGAGGCCGCTCCAGGTGTGGGCGAACGGGACCTCGCGCAGCATGGGAAAGCGGGCGAGGAAGGCCCGGCGGTGCCGGACGAGCGCCGCCTCGCGCACCCGCGGGCGGACGCCTAAGGCCGGGCTATAGTGGAAGGTGTTGCGGATCAGGATGCGTTGATCGGGGGTGTGCCGGACGGTCGAGCCCGAGGGATCCATGGGGAGGACCCCCCACCGGCGCTCCCCGCCCAGAGCCGCCTGCTCGGCCGGGCTGAGCACCGTCGTCAAGCTGCCGAAGCTCCACAGCGGGGAGGCTTGGCGGCGGAGGAAACCCAGCCCGGGGGTATAGCCGTTGGTCGCCAGGAAGAGGCGCCGGCAGACGAGGACGCCCTCCCCGGTCTCGACCCGGAAGCCGCCGGGCTCGCGGCGAAGGGCGCGCACCGGCGACTGTTCGAAGATCTCCACCTCGCCGGGGAGGGAGCCGGCGAGCCCGCGCACCAGGGCGGCGGGCTGCACGGTCATGCCGGGGAGGTGGACGGCGGCGCGGTAGAAGCGGGTCCCGGTACAGGCGGCGGTGGCCTCCGCGTCGAGCCAGCGGTGGGGGGAGCCGACGCCGTCTAAGAGAGCGGGCCAGCGCGACAGGATGCGGAGCCCCTCCTCGCCCGCCGCGGCGCGCAGGATGCCGCGCTCGTCCCAGTCGCAGTCGATGGTGTGCCGCTCGATCAGCTCCTTCAGGCAGCGCATGCCGAAGCGCGCGACGCGCACGTAGCGCCGGCAGTCGGCGGGCGCCATCCGCGCCGCGAAGTCGGTGAGGTCGACGACGAACCCGGCGTTGCGCCCCGAGGCTCCCGAGCCGATCCGCTGGGCGTCGACGACGGCGACCCGCTCTCCCGGGCGCCGCTCGGCGAGGCGGCGGGCCACGGCCAGCCCCACCAATCCGGCCCCCACGACCACCGAGTCGGGTCTCTCTTCTCCGGCGAGAAGCCGGGGGGCGGGCAGCGGCGGCAGAAGCGCCGTCCAGCCCGCACCCGCGTCGTCCTGGGGCGGCCTGATCATCGGGTTCATCTCGCTATCGCCGCTATCGCCTCCGCTGCGGGCGCCAACTCGTCGAGACCGCCGATCGGCTGGCCGGACGGCACCCAGTCCGGGGTCTCTTCCCAGAGGGCTTTGCCGTCTACGCCGTCGATCGCCTCGCCCAGGGAAGAGGAGTAGCCGAGGCAGCGCCAGAGACGGGCGCTCCAGTCCGGCAGCAGGGGATAGGCGACATACGCCAGCACCTTCGCCGCCAGCAGCTCGACCGCGACTCCGGTGTTGCGCTCCTCCTGCCGGCGGGCGAAACGGCCCCAGGGCGCCTCGCGTTCGGCGAACTCGCCCACCGCGCGGACCAGCCTCCCGAGCCCTGCGAGGGCCTCCCGTGGCGCGAAGGTCGCCGCCTGGTAGGCGATCCCCGCCTCCTCGACGGCGCGCAGGAGGCGGCCGACGAAGCGGTGCTGCTCGGCGGTCCAGGCCTGGGTCGACGGCGCCCGCCCGCCGTGGTCTCGCGCCAGCCGGCGGCCCAGATCGGCGAGCCAGGAGCCGCTGCCGGCGAGAATCGCCAGCGGATCGTCCGGCGCCGCCTCGAGGACCAGCGTCGCCGGAGCGTAGGCGGACACGGTATCGGCGGCATGGGCGGCGGCGAGGGCGGGGAGCAGGACGGCATAGGTGAAGACCTGATCGGGGGTGAGGAAGACGACGATCGCCTCGCCCTCGCGCGCCGCCGCCAGGAGCCGGGCCGCCCGCGCGAAGCGAGGGTCGAAGCGGGGCTCTCCGCGGGCGTCCCGCGTGGCGACGGCGAAGTCGGCGAGGCCCTCCGCGAGCGCCCCCTCGACCTCCGCGTGGAGCCGGGGGGACAGGGCGGCGCGGCGGGCGTGCTCGCGGATCGCGTCCGCATGGCGGTCGAGGGCGCAGCGCGCCGCTCCCTCTCGCCGCTCGACCGCGCCGGCTGTTTCGAGGCGCGCCAAGAGCGCGCTGGCCTCGGCGGTGTCGGCGGTGTCAGCGATCTTGGCGCTCCCGGCGTGGTCGACGAGAGTACGGACCCGGGCACCGGTCAGGCGGGCGTAGCGGGCATGGATCTCGGCGGTCTGGAAGGCATTGGCCGTAGCCGCGGTATCGGCGGCATTGGCGGTATCGGTGGCATCGGCGGCGACGAGGGCGAGAACGCTCGGCCGCTGTTCCACGGTCGGCCGGTCCTTCAGGCTGGCGACGGCGGTCGGGCTCTCCCACCAGATGCTGAGGAAGTGCAGGTCCTCGCCAGAGATATTGCGCAAAATGTGATCGCCAAAAGGCGGGAGATAGATGACGTCGCCGGGCCCCACCTCCCGGCTCTCGACGCCGACCGTCATCCTGCCGCGGCCGCGCAGGATGAAGAAGGTCTCCGACTCATGGTGGTTGTGCGGCTTGCTCTCGGCGCCCGGCTCGAGCACCAGCCACCCCGTGCCGAACGGCGTCGTGACGACGTCGCTCCACGGATAGAACATCTGTTCCTTACAGCAGTAGGAGTCGACGAACTGGTCGGGGTCCAGCTTCCGGATCAACATCACCTTGTCGCCTCAGCCTGAAAAAACCAATGGAACGATACCCGTTATTAACGGTTCACGGCGTCTCCCGCCGCGATGGCAACGCGTGCAATGTTACCAATAAATTCATGGAGCGAAGCGGCCCCGCTTGAGAACCTGTCGTCACTTCTTGGTGGCGATGCGTCAAATTTCGTGTAGCGCCGGATCGGGGTTCTCTGCCCAGTTTGCAAGAGATTCTTGAAATATTTGGCACCCGACCGCGACGCGACACAACCCCCGGAGGGTTCTAGAAATAGCTATTTTCTATGTCTTTTCAGCTCCTGGCATGTCGAACCCCTGGCCGGTCCTGCAAATCGACGATCTCCCGGGGTGGCTGCGAATCTCTCCCGAAGTGGAGCGCTCTGGCGCCCGAGACACACTCTAAATAGAGGAGGGAGTGAAGGGTTCCGACGAGACGCCGGTTCTTAGCAAGGATTTGTGTCTCCGGGTCTTCCCTGATTGTAAAGTAACTGTAAGGGACGAGGAAGAAGAGCGCATGGAAACGACGATCGATCCCCTGGTGAGCTCGGTCAGCTCCCGGCTGAGCAGCACGACCCTCGCGATCAACTGGCGGTCGTTCGAGTACTATCCTCCACTCAATCGTATCCGTCGGTATACGGAGGAGCACTACCGGGAAGAGATCCCGCTCTCCTGTGCCGCCGAGATCGCGGGGATGGAGGCCTCCTACTTCTCCGCCTTCTTCCGGCGCAAGATCGGCATCCGCTATACCGACTGGCTCTGCTTCCTGCGGATCTCGCAGGCCATCTCCCTGATCTCCAGCCGCGACCGGCCGATCCTGGAGATCGCCGTCGCGGTGGGCTTCAGCGACCCGCGCAGCTTCCAGCGCGCCTTCAAACGGATCACCAAGATGACGGCGCGCGAATTCAAGGAGCACGCGCGTCCGGCCTGACGCCCGGCCGTAAGCTTCAGGCGCGGGCCAGGTACTGGCGGGTGGCGCGGCGGCTCAGGGTGGGGATGGTGATCGCGAGAGTCAGCACGCCGCAGGTCGTGAAGATCAAGGGGATGTTCTTGCCGGTCAGGTCGCCGGCCAACCCGCCGAGGGCCATGCCGAGCGGCGCCAGGGCGGAGATGATCGCCGTCCACAGGCCCATCACCCGGCCGCGCAGCTCCGCCGGCGTGTTGGCCTGGATGAGGGTGATCAGGTTGACGTTGATCAGACCGATGAGTACGCCCAGGAGGATGGAGAGGAAGAGGGCCACCTGCGGGTTGTGCACGAAGCCGACGACCAGCATGGGGATGGGCGCGGCGACGATCAGGATGATCATGAAACGAGCCCGCGCCTCGCCGGTGAAGTGGACGAGGCCGGCGATGATGAAGCCGACCACCGCGCCGCCGCTCATCCCGGCGAGGAGGAAACCGTACCACTTCGAGCCGCCGTGGAGATTGATCTGGACGAAAAACGGCATGAGCACGAAGAGGGCATAGGTAAAGAAATTGTAGGCGGCGGGCGCGGTGATGTAGGCGAGGAGGCCGGGCGTACTCCGGATGTAGGCGAAGCCCTCGCGGATCTCGGCCATGAACTGGCGGCTGCTGGCGGCGAAACCGCGCCGCTCGCGCGGCGAAGTTTGCGGCAGGGGAGGCAGGCGGACGAAGCCCTGGCTGGCGGCGGAGAAGAGGAAGCTCAGGCCGTCGAAGAAGAAGAGCCGCGCCGCGCCCAGCAGGTGATAGAGCACCCCGCCGACCCCCTGGCCGAGGAGCGCCGCGCCCTGGATGGAGAGCTGGTTGAGCGAGTTGGCCGCGGTCAGGCGCTCGGGCGGCACGAGGTCGGGGATGCACGCCGCCAAAGCCGGTTGGAAAAAGGCGTTGACCACGCCGATGATCGTCACCACCACGAAGAGCAGCGCCACCTCCGCCGGGCGCGACAGCCGGTCGGAGGCGATGGCGAGCGAAAGAGCAAGCATCGCCCCCCCGGCGATCACGTCGCAGAGGATCAGCACGCGGATGCGCGAAAAACGGTCGGCGACGGCGCCGCCGATGGGGGCGAGCAGGATGGTCGGCAGGGTCATGGTGGCGAGCAGCAGACCCATCAGGCTCGCCGAGCCGGTCCTTTCCACCACCCAGAACGCCATCGCGAGAGAGAACGCCTGGTTGCCCAGGCGGCTGACCGTCTGGCCTTGCCAGAGCAGCAGGAAGTTGCGATTGGTCAGCCGGGTGGGAACGCTCAGACGGTCCGGCGCACTTTCGGTTTCCATCGTGACCTCGACGGCGCCCGGGGGACGCGTCAGAATGGAAACCTTAACAGGTTGGCGCCACCTTTGTCCATGCAAAAATTCGGGACGCGAGTGTTCACCAATGGCATCACTGGCAGAAAATGAAAGGATGAATTACCGCGCCGCGCGAATTTCCCGCACCCGGTAGGCGCAGCGCCTGGCCCCGGCGAGAATGTGATCGATGCGTTCGACCTCGACGCCGTCGCCCAGGACCTCCTGAAAGACCCGGAGCTCGCCGGTGCAGAGGTTGGTGCAGGCGGTCGCGGCGGTGCAGATGGGGCAGTGGTTCTCGATCAGCAGGCAGTCCCCGCCGTCCTCTTCCCTCACCTCGGCCATGTAGCCCTCGCGGGTGCGCAGGTGCGCCAGGGCCTTGAGCCGCCGGCCGAGCGACCCTCGGCGCGGCACCGCGGCGCGGTAGGCCGCGATCTGGCTCCTTGTCCGCACCTCGATCAACTGCTCCATGCCGGGCTCGCCGAAAGCCTCCCGCACCGACTGGAGGAGGCTCACCGTCAAGTCCGCATGAGCGTTGGGGAACAGCTCGTTGGCGGCCGGGGTCAACCGCCAGAGCTTGGCCGGGCGGCCCATCGGCCGCGGCTCGTCCTCGCTCTCGACCAGCTTCTCCCCGGTCAGGGCATAGAGATGCTGGCGGACCGCCATGGCGGTGATCTTGAGGCGCCCGGCGAGGGTCTGGGCGTCCTGCGGGCCGTGCCACTTCAGAAGCTCCAGGATCGCTCTCCGGCTGCGGGTGTCGGCAGGGGGGGCGGAGAGAGCGGCGGAGGGGGCGGGGGAGTCGGCCATGACGACTTTATAAAGCCTAACCTTGACAAAGTCAATCCCCCGGACGTAGCCTGGTACCAGGAGGTTCGACATGGACGTTCACGACAAAGGAGTCTTGATCACCGGAGCGAGCCGCGGGCTGGGCGCCGCCCTGGCCCGGGAGCTCGCCCGCGAGGGTGCGAAGCTGGTGCTGGTGGCGCGGGGCGAGGCGGAGCTGGAGGAGGTGGTGGGCGCCATCCGGGCCGAGGGCGGCGAGGCCTACGCCCTGGCCGCCGACGTGGGATCGAAGGACGAGGTCTACGCCATCGCCGGCGCCGCCGCGTCGCTGGTGGGCGAGGTGGAGGTCGTCGTCCACAACGCCAGCACGCTGGGGCCGGTGCCGCTCCCCCTGCTCGCCGATACCGCGTGCGAGGACCTGGAGGAGGTGCTGGCGGTCAATCTCGTCGGCCCGTTCCGGCTCACCAAGGCGCTCGCCGGGCCGATGCTGCTGCGCGGCCGCGGGCTCGTCGTCCACCTCAGCTCGGACGCGGCGACCGCCGCCTATCCGCACTGGGGCGCCTATGGGGCGTCGAAGGCGGCGCTCGACCACCTCGGCCGCATCTGGGCCGCCGAGCTGGAAGGGACCGGCGTGCGGTTCCTGGGCGTCGACCCGGGCGAGATGGACACCGCGATGCACGCCGCGGCGATGCCGGACGCCGATCGCGCGGCGCTGGCGCGGCCCGAGGCGGTGGCGCGAAAGCTGGCGGGGATGATCCGCGACGACCGCCTCCCCAGCGGCGCGCGCCTGGAGGCGGGCTCCTGGGAGGTGCCGTCATGAGGCCGGCCGCCTGGCCTCGCCCTGACCCGCGCGCCACCCGGCTGCTCCAGATCGATCCGCGGGGCGATCCCGAGGGGGGCGCTTTCGTCGAGGGGACGATCGGCGATCTGCGCCACCGGCTCCGGGCCGGCGACCTGTTGGTGGTCAACGACGCGGCGACCCTCCCTGCCTCGCTCCCCGGGGTGACGGCCGCCGGCGCGCCGGTCGAGGCGCGCCTGGTCGGTGATCCCGGCGATGCCGGCAATCCCGGCGACACCGCAGCCGCTGGAAGTCCCGCCTGGCGCGCCGTGCTCTTCGGGGCCGGCGACTGGCGGACCCGCACGGAGGCGCGGCCGCCCGCCTCCGTGGCGGTGGGGGAGGTGCTCCGCTTCGACGGGCTCTCCGCCACGGTCGCCGACGTCGACGCATCCTCGCCGCGCCTGGTCTCGCTGGTCTTCGATCGGCGGGGCGCCGCGCTGTGGCGGGCGCTCTATCGCGCCGGGCGGCCGGTGCAGTACGCCCATACCGCCGGACCGGTCGCGCTCTGGCAGGTGCAGACCGCCTACGCCGCCCGGCCGTGGGCGGCCGAGGCCCCGTCGGCGGGTTTCGCCCTCACCTGGGACCTCCTCCTCGACCTCCGCCGCCGTGGCGTCGGCCTGGCGCGGGTGACCGACGCGGCGGGGCTGTCGTCGACCGGGGATGCCCGGCTCGACGCCCGGCTGCCGTTCGCCGAGCGGTTCGAGGTCCCCGCCGAGACGGTGCGGGCGGTCGAGTCGGCCCGGGAGAGCGGCGGGCGGGTCGTCGCCGTCGGCACCAGTGTCACCCGTGCCCTCGAAGCGGCGGCCTTGCGCGCGGCGACCAGCGGCGGGACCAGGACCGGGGGCGGGCGGCTCGTCGCCAGCCGGGGGAGGACGGACCTCCGCCTCGGGCCGGGCGTGCGCCGGAGGGTGGTCGACGCCATCCTCACCGGCGTCCACGATCCCGGGACCAGCCACTTCACCCTGCTCGCGTCGTTCGCCCCCGAGGCTCTGCTCCGGCGTGCCTACGCCTTCGCCGAGGCCCACGGCTACCGCGGCCACGAGTTCGGCGACGCCTTCCTCATCCTCGGCGATCCCGAGGTCGCCGTGGAGCAGGCCGCGGGAGGGTCGCCACGGTACGCCGAGGCCGCGGCGGGCGGTTCGTTAGATAGAAAAATAGCGATGCAATAAGGCATCTACGGACTTGCAATACCACTCCTGAATTTGCTAGCCTCACCTCGTCAACTCTCAAGCTCATTTCATCGCCGGTCCCGTGTACATGAAGGGATGAGTGTCTATGCCGTCGTTCGTCGATCCACCGCGTTTTGCTCGGCGCCAGGGCTAGGCCGGCGATGGCAAAGCCCACGAGGAAGTCTCCGTGGCGGCCTTTCATGATCTACAGCGGGCTCGCCGCCGTCGCGCTCTTCGCTTTCCTGGGGCGGGATTTCCTCCTCCGCCGGGGCCGTAGCGTCCAGTGTCCGGAAGGGCCGCGGCAGACGATCGACCTCCGGGACTTCGTCGTCCAGTACTCGGCCTACTCGGCGACGTTCCAGGCCAAGCTCGAAAAGAAGGGCGAGTTTTCGGCCAAGCTCGACCCGGTACAGCTCACGGCCCTCAACGAGGCGGCGCAGCAGGCCGCCGAGTTCCGCAAGCTCCTCGTCGCCGGGTACAACTCCTGCGCCATCTCGGCGCCGCAGTTCGCGGCCGCCGGGGTGCGTTTCCAGGTCCTCGACGGGCTGGCCCGCCAGATCGACCAGCTCGCACGTCTGCCCAACCCCGCGGCCGAGGACCGCTCGCGCCTCACCACCCTGGTCCAGGAATATCTTGGCCAAGCCCGGAGCCTCGCGCAGCCCTGAGCGGAGCCATGCCAGCCAGATCGACAACAGGGAGATCCTTATGCGGTGCTGCCGAACGGCTCGTCTGCTCCTCCTTCTCACACCCGCGCTGCTGAGCGCGGCCGCCCGCCCCGCGGCCGCGACCATCACCGTGGCCGCCTATTGGCGGCTGGGGGACGTCGACCCCGGAGCCGTGGCGGGCGCCCTCGGCAATCCGGTGACGGTCGACCTGGTCGGCGGGTTCAACCTCGATCGCTTCGCGAGCCCGTCCTATGAAGGCGGTGGGATTTCCCCCCTCGCCGTGCACTTCCGGAGTTGCAGTTTTCCCTGTTCGTCGGACAGCTACGGCCTGGGCCCCGCTTCGCCGCTGGCCGGCACGATCGACAACTTCGGGATCGAGGCCTGGGTGAAGCCGGACGATCTGGGCGGCGCCGGCGCCATTGCTTATAACGGTCCTTATGGAGACAATCTCTCCCCCGGGGGTTGGGGGATCGCCCAATGTGGCGGGGGAACCTATTGCGGCATCTTCGGCGACCATGATCTGGTCTCCCGGCCGGTCGTCATCAGCGATCCCGTCCTCACCTCGGCGTGGACTCATGTTGCGTTCGTTCGCAGCGCCGGGATCCCGACCCTTTACGTCAACGGCAAGCCGTACGTCTCATCGTATCTTTCCCCCCCGCATCCTGCCAATTTCGGAATGGCAATCGCTCCTCTGAATAGGTCTTTCGGGGGGAACTTCGATGGGGTGATCGACGAGGTCCGCGTCTTCAGTTTCCAGTCGGGGGAGTTCCAGGTCTCCGATCTGCTGCTGCAGCCGCCCGGAGTGGTCGTCTTCCCGAGCTCCGGCCTGCGGACCCACGCCGGTGCGACCGCCCGCTTCACGGTCGTCCTGTCGGGACCGCCGACGGCGGACGTCACGGTCCACCTGGCCTCGCTGCAGCCGAGCGCGGGCGTGCCCGCCGTCTCTGCGGTCACTTTTACCCCGGCCAATTGGAGCCTGGTCCAGACGGTCACCGTCACCGGCGGCAGCCTGGCGGGCCCGTACACGATCCAGACCTCCCTGACCAGCACGGATCCGAAGTACGCCGCGATCGATCCGGAGGACGTCATACTGACCAACCGGAGCACCACCGCCGACAGTGATCAGGACGGCGTCGCCGATGCCTTCGACAACTGTATAGACCGTAGAAATTCGGACCAGGCGGACCTCGACCACGACGGGATCGGGGACGCGTGCGACCTCGACGCCGATGGCGATGGAGTGGCCGACATGGTCGAGGACGCGGCCCCCGGCGGGGGCGACGGGAATGGCGACGGCATCCCCGACCGCCGGCAGGGGAACGTCGTTTCTTTGCGTTCCGGCCCGGACCGGCGATTCATCACCGTGGAAGCCCCTGCCGGCACCCAGCTCTCCGACGTCCGAGCCCTGGGCGACCTCGCGGACGCGGGTTGGTCGCATCCTTTCGGGGTCATCTCGTTCCGGCTCCGCTGCCCTCTCACGGCCTGTCCCCCCCAACCCGTGACCCTCTGGTTCGCCAGCGCGGCCGGGACCCCGAATCTGTACTATCGCCGGGAGGTGGGCGCCACCTGGGGGGACTTGTCGGACGTTACGACCGTGTCGCGCAACGGCAACCTGGGATTGTCCTTCACCCTGACGGCCGGAATCTCCGGGGATGCGGACGCGACCGGGGGGATCCGGTTCTTCGGCGGCCCGGTACAGTTTGGGAATGACTGTCCGCAGCTCAGCCTCGACGCGGTGCCGATCCTGCCGCCGAGCCCTCCGATCGTCGGCTTGGGCACCTACGAGCCCCCACAGATCACCGGCATTGCCAGCGTCGCGGTGCTCGCCGTCGACGCCAACTTCACCACGGTCCAGTACCAGGTGGACTTGACCAACTCGGGCCCGACCGCCGCGAAGGGCTTTGACGTGATCACCTTCCTGCCCCGGTGCGCCAGAGTCCTCAGTGTCACGGCCCCCGATGGAACGGCGACGGCCGGCCCGGCGTTCATCCACTGGAAAGTCTCCCTGCCGCCGAAGCTCGGCACCGATTCTCCCCGGACCCAGGTCCGCGCCAGCGTGATCGTCCCGAACTCGACTCCGCTCGGGATCCGCGCCGGCCTGGGCGCGACGGACCCGACGACCCCGAACGTGACCTGGTGGCAATCGATGATCCTCACCGACAACGATCTTTCGGGGGACAACGAGACCCTCAGCCTGACCGGCACCGCGCCCGGCAACGTGGATCCGATCCGTCTGGTCCTCGGCGTGGCGCCGGTGGCGGTCCCCAGCCTCTCCGCCGTGGGCCTGGTCGCGCTGGCGTTGCTCCTGGCGGGCGCGGCGCTTTGGCGGCTGCGCCGGCGGACCGTCTCGCCGGACCGGGGGTGAGGCAGCGTGCGCGCGGCGCGGTGTGTGCCGCTCTCGGGCTCGTCCTGGCCCTCGCCGGGAGTCGCTTCGCCCAGGCGCAAAAAAAGATCGTCTGTCCGGGCGAGGAGACCCGCTTCGAGATCAGCGTCAAAGAGCTGGCCATCCAGTATGAAGGTTGGTCGCTGTCGGGCACCCTGAGCAGCCTGAGCGTCCTCGGCACCCGGCTGTCGGTCGATCCCAAGACGCTGCAGCAGGCCGCCGCCGCCACCCAGCAGTGGAACGAGCTCCTGAAGGGCCTGGCGGCGGGCTGGAACGGCTGCATCCTGAGCAAAGAGCAGTACGCCCAGGGATTGCAGCGCATCTACCCGCGGCTCAAAGAGGACGGCGCGGACCTCGAGAAGATCCGCCAGCTCCTGGCGCAGGGGCAGCAGGCGGACGAGAAACGTTTCAAGACCCTGCTCGACAGCTACTCCGCCAACCTGCGCCGATTCGCCGAGATCGGCGGCCAGGACGTGCTGCTCGACCGCATCGCCGCGGTGGTCGAGCGGCAGCTGGCGCAGGGCACCGAACAGCTGGTGAAGGGGCAGGAGAAGATCCTCGCCGAGCTGGGTGACCTCAAGCGCAAGCTCGAAACGGCGCCCCTTCCCACTCCGGACGCGGCGAAACAAGCCCTGAGCCGGAAGCTCGACGAACAGGCCCGGACCGCCAACGAGGCGTTCCAGAAGGGATACGACCTCTACGATCGTTTCCGTTTCGAAGAGGCGGTGCCCTGGTTCGAGAAGGCGCTCGCGACGGTCAAGCTCCACGAGTTCTACGTCGCCCTGGGAGACGCCCTGGAGCAGTTGGGGAGCGACCGCGCGGAGAGCGTCTTTCGCCAGGGGCTCGCGCTGGCGAAGGAAGAAGGCTCCGCAACGCATGAAGGGGAGATGGCTTTCCGCCTGGCCAACCTGCTGCTGAGCAAGGGCGATCTGAACGGCGCGCTGGAGAACGCCCGCCGGGCCGTGGAGACCGGCGAGAAGGCGCCGGGTGGCGACGCGGACCCGGCCACGGGGCTCGCGATCCGGATCGGGGTCCTGGGCGACGTCCTGCTGGCGCGGGGAGACCTCGACGGCGCTCTGCAGGCGGACCTGCGCGCCCTCCGGATGGCGGACCGGGTCACCCCTCCCGAGGGACAGAGCCTCGTCGAGCACCAGACGAACATCGCCTATCTCTCGATCAACCTCAGCAAGATCCTCTCGGCCCGGGGCGATCTGGACGGCGCCCTGGAGCACGCGCGGCGCGCCGCCCGCCTCTCCGAGGAGAGCTTGGGCCCCGAGGACCTCTACACCATCGTGTCGGTCGACAACCTCGGCACGATCCTCTATGCCAAGGGCGACTACGCGGGCGCCCGCGAAGCGATGCAGCGCGCCCTCGCCGCCGCCGAGAAGGGCTTCGGCGCCGATCATCCCGTGGTTGCGGAGCGGGCCAGCAACCTGGCCATGATCCTCCTGCAGCTGGGGAATCTGGACGGCGCCCTGGAGAGCTGCCGGCGCGCCCTCCGCATCGACGAAAGGATCTTCGGGCTCGACGACCAGCGGACCGCGCAGCGGGCGAGCAACCTCGGTCTGATCCTCTTCGCCCGGGGTGACCTCGACGGGGCGCTCCATGCCATGGAGCGGGCGCTCGCCACCTATGAAAAGGTTTTGGGGGCGGAGCACCCGCTGGTCGGCCGCAGCGCCATCTACCTCGCCGCCCTGCGGCGGGACAAGGGCGACCTCGAAGGAGCCCTGGCCGCGGCCGAACGCGCGCTCCGCATCGACGAGAAGACCTTCGGCCCCGAACACGGGAACGTCGCCCGCGACTGCCAGACCCTGGCGACCGTCCTCCTCGCCAAAGGCGATCGGGCCGGCGCCCTGGAACGCGGCCGGCGCGCGCTCCGCATCGACGAGGCCGTCTTCGGATCCGCCCACCTGAACGTCGCCCGGGACTGCGACACCCTGGGCACCCTCCTGCTGAGCCAGGGGGACCTGGACGGCGCCCAGCAGTACGCCCAGCGCGCGCTGGGCATTGCCGAGAAGGTCCTCGGCCCCGACCTCCCGAAGATCGCCCTGTACGACCGGAGCCTTGGCCTTGCCCTGCGGCAGAAGGGAGATCTCGCGGCGGCGCGGACCCACTTTGCGCGGGCGCTGCGGATTCTGCGGCAGGCGTACGGCCCCGAGAACCCCGCCACCCGCACGGCGGAGAAGGACCTCGGGGAGACGCCTCCGCCGGGTCGCTGACGCCGATAGTCTCCGGAAGGTTCTATCGTACCGATCATCCGGCGATCGGAGGGCTCTGAGGGTGCCGCGGCGCGTGCCTGCGAGGCACGCGCCGCGGTTTCGCCGGCACTTCGATTTCGATCAATCGTACGAGCAGGTGGTCACGCCGTCCGACGGCTGCGCCGTGGCGGAGATGTAGCGCTTGCCGACGTTGATCTCACCGGAGCTCGCGCCGCAGGTGATCTTGCGCACCCAGAGGTAGAGGGTGTTCTGCAGGCCGGTGCCCCACCAGAGCGGCGAATAGGCCATCGCGTACTGCGTTCGCTTTGCCACGCGCCGCGTGATCCCGGAGACGGTGCGATTCTCAGTCGGGACGCTGAAGGCGACGGCGCCGAACTCCGCCGCCGCGGCCGGGTTGTTCGGATCGCCATAACGCGACTCGACGGCGATCTCGTACTCCGGCACACTCCCCGGATCGGGAGCGGTGCCGTTGACGATCTCGCTGTCGGTCGGCGCCGGGATCTCGATGTAGACCTCGCCCAGGATGTTCTGCACCGAGCTGTTGGCCGGATAGGTGACCTGCGCCAGCTGCGTCCAGCGGCCGCAGATCGGACCGCTCGTGGTGCCGTCCAAGAGGACGCTGGGCTCCTTCGGCTGCGCGGTGTCGCCGGCCATCGAGATGAGCGTCGGGCCGGCGCCGTCGGCGTCGACCATCGGCGTGTCGGTGCGCGACGGAATGACGATGTACTCGACCTGCCGGTTCTCCAGCACGGTCGAGCCGCCGTCGCGGTTGACGCCCCAGAGCACGACCGAATGCGAGCCGGCCGGGACGTCGACGTACACGCCCTGCTGGCGGACGTGATCGAAGAGATTGACGCCCTGCGGGAAGTAGGACGGCACGCCGACGTCGATCGTGCGCACCGAGTTGGCGCCGTCGAGCGAGAAGCCGAACGACAGCTTCTGGCCCGGCGTGCCCGACGTCACGTTCACGTAGCCGTAGAGGAAGAGGCGGGCCGCCACGCCGGTGGTGAAGGAGAGCGTGCTGGTCACCGGCGCCCACGTGCCGTTGACCGTCTGCGCCGCCGCCGTGGCGGTGGTGCCGGCGGGATAGCTGCTCGCCGGGAAGCCGTTGATCGTGGTGAAGGCGTAGTCGATCCGGAGCTGCTGCGTAAAGCTGCCGTCCCACAGGACCGACTCGAGTTTCACGTTGTACTCGCCGGCCGGCAGGTTGGGATCGACGGCGTTGATCGTCTCCGTCTGCGGATAGACGCCGGTCAGCGTGCGCGTGTAGTCGCCGCGCAGCGTGGTGGCCGAGACGTACTTGTTGCCGCTGCCGTCGGTCGAGATCGTATCGATCCGGTAGCGGAGCTGGAACCGTGAGCCGGCCGGGGCGGAGGTCGGCGCGTTCACCACGACGACGCTCCTGATGGCCAGGTTGGAGGCCTGGGTGATGCGCACGTTGACGTAGTCGCGGTACTGGCAGCCCTGGGTCAGTGCGACCGCGCCGCCGGCGTAGTACACGTCGACGTTGTGCACGAAGTCCTCGGAGTAGGGATACCCGCCGCCGTAGAGCGACTTGTGGTCCTGGCATTCCCAGATGCCGCCCACCTGGACGTTCGGATCATGATTGCATTGCGCCTGCGCGCCGGTGGCGAGGAGTGCCAGCAGCAACAGGGCGAACGAGGACTGGAGGATCGATCGAAAATGCATACGGTCTCCTTCAGAGCCGATGGCGCCGCCGTTGGACGGCGCGACTTGGAGTTGGAGAGTAGGGAGGGGAAAGCAGAAGCGATACAGCCCAACCTGACTACTTAAACATCGTACATACTGCGCAGCAGCCTGTCAACACTCTCTTTGCAGAATTCCCTCGGGGCCTCCGCCGGGTCTGTTACGATCTCGCGCTCATGGATACCCTCGGCCGCGACCCCCGCCCCTTGCCGGAGCCGGCCGGCTTCGCAACGGTCTACGCCGAGCTCCCGCTCCTTCACGAAACCCCCCGCTCGTGGGCGGAGCTCGCCGCCGCGCACCTCCCCGAGTTCCTCGCCGACCATGCGGTCTGCGAGCAGCAGGTCGCCCTCTACGCCCTGTCGCTCGCCGGCTACTACCCGGAGGACGCGGAGCTCGTCGAGCGGGCCGCGGCCCTGGCCGCCGAGGAGGTCCAGCACTTTCGGCGGGTGATCGGGCTCCTCGTCGAGCGCGGCTGGCCGCTCGGCGGGCGGCGGCGCAACCCCTGGGCGCAGGCGCTCCGGCAGCGGATCGTCCCCGGCCGGGAGCCGTGGACCAAGGTGGACCGCCTGCTCTTCGGCGCCCTGATCGAGGCGCGGAGCTGCGAGCGCTTCACCCGCCTGGCGGAGGTGGTCGACGACCGGGAGGTCGCGCTCCTCCTCGCCGACCTCGGCCCGGCGGAGAGCCGCCACTGGCGCCTCTTCCACCGGCTGGCCGGCCGCGACGTCGACCCCGAGGCCCTGGCCGGCCGCTTCCTCGGCTGGCGGGAGTTCGAGGCCGAGCTCGCCCGCGGCCTCGGCGTCTCCCCGGCCGTCCACGGCTGAGGACGTCTCGGAGCGGTTCCCAGGGGCCGGAACGGGTTTCCAGGGGGGGCGGGGGTCGCGGGACCGCCCCTCCGGGCGCCTCCCCAACCTCTTCAGATGCTTCCCGAAACCCTCCGGGAGCTTCCGGAGTCGTTCCGGGACCTCCGGAAAGTGTTCCGGATGCTCCGAAAATCGTTCCGGGACCTCCGGAAAGCGTTCCGGATGCTCCGAAAATCGTTCCGGGACCTCCGAAAAGCGTTCCGGATGCTCCGAAAGTCGTTCCGGGACCTCCGGAAAGCGTTCCGGACGCTCCGGAAGTCGTTCCGGAACCTCCGGAAAGTGTTCCGGACGCTCCGGAAGTCGTTCCGGACCGCGCCTGGCGGTGTTGGAGAGGCTCCCCCCCGTGGACCCTGTGCGCCAGCCCCGAAGGGGCGAAGGCCTCGGCTGCAGGACGCCGGCGGGTCGGCGGCCGTGCCAGGCGAAGGTGAGAGATCTGGTCAGGGCGTCAGGAGGGTGACCGACGGGAAATAGGTTCGGAAACGTCCCTCGTCGGCGGTCGCGAGTGGCCAACCCATGACTTGGGCATGGGCACCGATGAAGAAATCTGGCAGCGGTAGCGAGGGCGCATCGCGACCGGATTCCGCGTGGCGGCGCTCCCGATACTTCGAGTAGGCATTGGCGCACGGTTCTGCGACGGCGGCGGGGACATCGAGCAGGGTAATGCCCCAACTCCTGAGCCGATCGGCAACCGTTTCCGGTTCGGTATCGCCGACACAGATCTCCGCGAGGCTAACTGCATTGACCGCTGCTCCGTCCTCCGACACTGCCGTGGCGATGGTTTGCCGGGCCCATCCGAGGAAGGGCGACTGTTCTGTGGAGGCGTAGATTAGGACGTTTGTGTCGAGGAGGATCATGGCTCCCGGGTCACGGCCTTCAGAGAGTCCCAGGTCATTTTGGGCCGTAGAGGGGCGGCGGCGATGGCCTCGAGACAGCGGGCCAGGCTCATCCCGGGTTCCGGCTTCGGACGTTCGAGGCGCACCAGAAGCAGGCGGCCTTCACCCTGGCTCTGGATGTCGAAGATGTCCCCAGGTCTTGCCGCAGGAAGGATCACACGCCGCTTGGTATCCGCCGTCGAGGTCGCCATGGTGGGATTATCCCACCGTGCCCCCGGTGAGCGCAAGGGCGCGCGCTCTCATCACCCTCATCAGCAGGTCCTGCTCAGCGAAACGCCTGGCACCCTGTCGGGCAGGATCGCGCCTGGCGGTCTTGGAGAGGCTCCCGTGGACCCTGTGCGCCAGCCCCGAAGGGGCGAAGGTCGGTAGCCTGGGGCGAAAGCCCCAGGTTGAGGTAAACCAAAGAAAACAAAAGCCCCGAAGGGGCGACGGTAGGCCTCCGGCGAAGCGCCTGGCACCATGTCGATGGGCGCAAGTCTGGCGGAGGATGGCCTGAGCAGGGTCACCGCGTGCAGGCACGCGGTCGACGCGTACAGTGCGGCAGTCACCGTGTGCAGGCACGCGGTCATCGCGTACAGTGCGGCGGTCACCGTGTGCAGGCACGCGGTCATCGCGTACAGTGCGGCGGTCACCGTGTGCAGGCACGCGGTCGTCGCGTACAGTGCGGCGGTCATCGTGCGCAGGCACGCGGTCGTCGCGTGCAGTGCAGCGGTCGCCGTGCACAGGTGCGCGGTCGTCGCGTGCAGTGCGGTGGTCATCGTGCACAGGCCGTGAACGGCGACCGAGAAGTTGAAGAACAACCTGCCGCGTCAACGGACGCTCCTGAGGCGAGCACTGAGGAGCCAGAGATAGGCACCGCGGAGGCGGGAGACTTCCCTGGGAAAATCTGGTTCAGCTCCCGGTGCCAGGTACCGATTGATTATCAGTCTATTCGAATAGGGGCGCTCATCTATTTGACTCTGCCAGCGCGCTTATCTAAAATATCAAGCAGCGTACGTGGTACACGCGGAGCGAGCGGCGCATTTTCCCTCCCTGAGGCGAAATATCCTTGAAGTGCCACTCTTTTTGAAAGGAGAAGCTCAATGAGCAGCCGGCCCTTCCCTCAAGCGGCGGCACTGCTCGAAGACCGCGGGCAGTGCCTTCTAAGATCATGTCCGATCATCTTCGCAAGACGATCTCGTTCGAGACACGCATCTGGCGCGGCATCGGCGAGCTGGAAAGCGCGAATGTCACTGTTTCGGCCAACGAGAGTTGCCGTCCTTTCGCTGCTGGTTATCGTACCATCCATCGCGTTCGGCGATGGACCATGCAGACCTGGCGATACCCTGATCGGAGAGACCGCGCGGTACTACTATTGCTCCCGTGCTACTTGCGCAGACTTGGGCGCCCAGATTGGCAGAGACCAGCACGCGCTGAAGATCTTGCGTGAGTCGATCCAGGGCTCGAGCGCAGAGCTCGAAGCCTGGACCAGAGAGAATGAAGTTGCGCAAAAGAAGGCTCTGGAGCATGCGAAGCATTTCCTGGTCGAGTCCGTACTGAGTGGCATTACTGCCAGCCGCGAGGCTGAGCTTGAATCGATCGAGAAAGACATCGACCGCTCCGATCCGATGGGAACGACGATCAATGCAAAGCTCCTGAAGCTGGCCAGCTTCCGACGAAGCTATGCCAGATTGGTGACACAAATCGGGGTACTCAAGGCCATCGAATACCCGGGTATGGATATTTACAAGACATGGGATGACTTTACGGAAAGAGCAGGGAAGATCGGTAAGGAGATACAGGTGCTTGCGTCCACTTGGGACGAGCTTGGGACAGATCCAGAGATGCAGCAAGCCTTCAAGGAGCATGGCTTCGAGTTTTCGGCCGACAGCCTTAAGCAGGCGTTAAGTGTCCCCATGCTTCGCCAGTCGCTCGACCTTGGCCAGTTCCTTTTAGACTATGGTTACGACGCAACCAGTTGGGAACTGAGCAGGGAACGCATGGAGCAGAATTTGGCGCTTGATGACAAGATGTTGTACGCTGACTGCAAGTTGTCACGTCGTTTGCGGATCACGGTTCGGGACTACAATATCTGTAGAGGAAGAATGCCTGCCGACGATGCAAAGCGGCCAGAAGATACCGTATGCGTCGATCGCGCATTGAAGCGCACTACTTTCCAAAGTGGAGGACAACATGACCATCTACGATTCTGACCAACCGCGCGCCAAGCGATTCGCGCCACGCTCCCTGACCTTGGTAGCTCTCGGAGTTGCTGGCCTCATGCTGAGCAATGGCGTGCTTGCGCAGGAAGCTCCCATTGCAGAAGAGGATTCGCTCGTTTACGTCGTCGCCAAAAGCCACGCTGAGATAAAGAGGGTGAAGGAGGAGGTCGGCCAAGCAACTACCACTATCAATACCCTGGCCGATTCACTGACTCAGGCAGTGCAGAAACGGGTCGATATTGATCATCAAACCCGGCAATTCGATAACTCGGCTGAAAATCAGCGGTTGGATAAGGACAGAGATGATTTCAGCGCCAGTTGCGCCGGAAGAAGAGTATATGGATCCGATGTTGCGCGTTGCCAGAACGCGCTGACGTCCATTGATCAAAGGACTGGTGTATTTAATGAGCGCGTCACCGAGTTACATGCGCAATATTATGCCCAGGTGGCGCTGATCCAACGACTGGTGAACGATCAAGTCTTGGCGAACGCGCGGATCACAAAGTTGAAGAACTATCTATCGTGGCTGGCAGCCGCTGATGGTAAGCTCTCCATGGCTCTCGCCAAGAGCTGCGATAACATGCCTAGCAATGCAACGATAGAGGAGCTAAAACACAGCTGCGGCAATATTCAGTTTGACGCCGCATATGTTGATCTGCCCACGTGCGAAGCAGAAACAGAAAGATGTAAGGCTTGGATCATCTACGCGAAACCGCAACGGACTCCTGAACAGGCGATTCAAGACTACAGGGACAGCGGCGGACCGACATTCAAAGCGCCACCACCCGCGGCGCCACCACCACCACCCGATGGCGATTTAGAGCCGCGTCGCTAACCGCACAATTATTGGCTTTCGCCCCAGGCTACCCACCTGCGCCCCTTCGGGGCAGATCCTTCGGAGCGATTTCACAGTGCTCCCGGGTCACGGCCTTCAGGGAATCCCAGGTCATTTTGGGCCGTAGAGGGGCGGCGCCGTGCCGCCCACCACGGAGTAGGTGCATGGGGACGAAGGAGCGGGAAGGGCAGCAGGCCGCCTCGGTCCGCCTTTGCTATACTGCGCCCTTTCCTCCAAAAGGAGAGCGAAATGGCCGATGGATCGATCTCAGGAACAGCGTTGAACGCCGTGAGTGGCGCGAGCCTGGAGGGCGTCACGGTTGTAGTCTCGAACACCGCCACCGGAGACACCTCGACGACTACGACGGATCGCGAAGGCGATTTCAGCTTCGACGCGCTGCCGGACGGCACCTACAATCTGACCGCAACCAAGAGCGGCTATGCGAGCTACGAAAAAGAAAAGATAGCGCCTCCCCTCGAGGACCTCGGCCTCGTGATGATCAAGAAGAGCATGGCCGAGTAGGAGCGAAGGGGACGCCCGCTGGCAGCAGCGGGCGTCCCAAGGGGCGAGCCAGGTCAGTGGGCAGACGACGCCCGCCCTCGGTTTTCTTTAGCCGCCGTAGAGCTTGAGGACGAAAGCCGCGCCGAGGGCGCCGCCGGCGCCGAAGGGCGGAGCGCCCGCCCACCAAACGTCAACCCGGTAGTTTCCGGGGGGGATCGAACCGGAGGCCGTTCCGATCGGCTGGAAGAAGTTGGAGCCGAAGGTATCCACGTCGCGCTCGGCTTCGAGAGCGACGGCCGGGCAGGCGAGACCGTAGGGCGTGTCGTAGTGCCCGATCATGTGCTGCGGCACCCCGCCCGCCACCAGGGGGGTCAACGTCACCTGGAACACGGCGAGGGGCGCGAAGGCGGGCCCGTACGTCTGCTGGCTGCCCACGATGGTGCTGAAATGGGCGTTCAGACAGGTGAAGCCCTGGGGAATGGCCACCACCGTGGTGAGGACCGGCGTGGGATCGAAGCAGGCGCCCTCGCCGCCGCCGTTGGCCGGGTTGAAATTGAAACCGGTGGTCAGGACCCCCTCAAAGGCAACGTCGGAGATCGACCGGACGGCGGCACCTCGGCAGGCCAGGACCGCCAAGGGATGGGCGACCTTGCCGGAAATCCCCGTCGGGGGCGGGGTGCTGAAGAACCGCGAATTGGTCTGTGCGTGGAGCCCGCTCGCTGCGCCGAGGAGAACGCACAGCCCGACCACGCCGGCGAAGCCAACCTTCTGCCAATGGCATTTCATCTTGCGAACCTCCTGTCAGACGCTTCTGGGTTAGGTCGTCACCACCAGCGTCTGGTGGATGGTGGCGGCTCCGAAGGGGAGTTCCTTCGTTACAGCGATTAAAGTATGTCGCAAAACTAGTCAATATGTCAACGCTGTGACGTCGCGGGCCGGCCGGACCCGGCCGCCTCGACTCGGACGAAGCTCGACCGCGGCCTACGGACCGGCCGGCCGCCGACGGGCACCACGCCGCCGCCCTCGATCCTCTTGGCATGTGCCATACTTCATGGCACGATTTCCTTACAGCGTCCAACCCGTGAAGGTCCAACGTGCCCGGTGAGCCGATGGGAGCTGCGATGAAGGCGGGCGAATCGATCCCGCGCCCGGAGACGGGCGAGGAGAGAGGCCGGTCCGACCCGGGGACGGCCGAACGCGCGGTGCTCGCCTTCCAGCGCGGGGCCGACCGCGAGAGCAACTTCGCCCTGCTCTTCAAGCGGTTCCGCCCGCGGATCGAGCGCTTCCTGGCGCCGCGGGTCTTTTCCCCGGAGGAGCGCCTCGACCTAACCCAGACGATCTTTTTACGGATCTATCAAGGGTTGGAAGGATTCCGGGGAGAAGGATCGCTGGAAGGCTGGGTGCTGCGGGTCGCTTTCAACGTCTACCGGAAATGGCGCGACCGCCAGCCCGGCGGCCCGCACGCGGTGCCGGAGGTCGCGTTCGACGCCGACCGGGCGCCGGAGCCCGCGGCGGGAGTCGAGTCTCCCTTCCCCGCGGAGGCGGCCACGCCGCTCGACCACGCGGTGCGCCGGGAACGGCTGGCGGCGCTGCGGGAGGCGATCGCGGAGCTGCCACCCAAGCAGCGGCACTGCATGGAGCTGCGGGTCTACCAGGAAAGGAGCGTCAAAGAGATCGCCGTGGCCTTGAGGATCTCCCCGGAAACCGTGAAGGCGCACCTCTTCCAGGCGCGCCAGCGGCTGTGGGACAAGCTGCAGGGCACCTTCGGGAGCCTGGATTTCTGACCGGAAGCGCGAGGCGAACCGTGAGCGAGAACGCAGCCGACTTTCGCGACACCCTGGCGGAGCTGGTCGAAACGACCTACCCGAAGCCGGCCGATCACCCTTCCGAGGAAAGGTGGATCGCCTACCAGCGCGGCGCGCTCCCCGCCGAGGAGATGGAGCGGTTTGAGGAGCACCTGGTGCGCTGCCGCGACTGTTTCGACCTCGTCCAGGCAGCGGAGGCGCTGGTCGGCCCGCCCGAGGAGGAGACCGGGGAGGCCGGCGGGGAGAGCGAAGAGCTGGCCTCGGCCGCGCTCTGGCGCCTGCTCCGCCCGCAGTTATTGGGGAAAAGCGCGGGGAAAAGCGCCGGGAAGGGTCAGGCTCTCGCCGGACGGGCTCCGCGCAACCCCTGGCGATTTCGCCTTCCCGAAACGCTGGCCGCCTCCTTCCTCGTAGGGCTCCTCGGGCTCACCGCCTGGAACCTGGAGCTGCGGCGGGACCTCCAGTCGGCGCGCGCGCCGCGGCCCAACGCGCCAATCTACGATTTCACCCCCGGCGAGCGTTTCTCGGCGGAGGAAGAGAAGACGCTGACCGCCGGTCCACAGATGCTGGTGTTCCATCCCGACGACGGGCTCCCGGCCTACCGCTTGACCATCCGCGACGCCGCGACCGGCAAAGCGCTGTCGTCCAACGTTCTGCGGCTGAACCATCACAACTCGCTGACCCTCGATCTTCCCGAGCTGCAGCCGGGCGACTATCGGCTGGAGCTGTCGGGCGCCTCCGGGGAGAGCGCGGGGAAGATCTTGGAGCGGCACCTCCTGCACGTGGTGGCGGCGGGACCGGGAGGCTGAGACGACGCGGCGATCCCCGGGCGTCTCGGCGTTCCTGGCCCTCGGCCTGCTCTTGCTCTCCGGCCTCGGCTGCCGGGGCGAGACGGGAAAGGGGAGGGGCGCGGGCCGGAAAGCCCCGGCGGCCCAGGCGGGCGCCGCGGCGCCCCGGCCCCGGCTCGTCTGTGCGAGATTGCCTTTCTTCGCCCGGGAGGGCGACTTCGTCCACGCCGTGGCCGAGCAGGGGACGCGAGACGTCGCCGTGACGCTGTTCGATCCCGGCGGCCGGCAGCTCCTCACCGTCGACAGCCTCACCCGCACGGACGCGTCCCTGCCGGACGAGGAAGTGTATGGGGTGGCGGAGACGACCGGCGAGCACCGGCTGGAGGTCGTGCTGGAGGAGGGCCAAGCCGGCCCCTGTCCCCTGCGTCTGGACACGCCGCGCCGGGCGACCGCCGCGGACCGCGAGCGAGCCCGCGCCGAGGCCGCCCTCGCCCGGGCCCACGAGCTGCGGCGGACGCATGAGGAGACGCACTGCCGGGAGGCGGTCGCCTGGTACGAGGAGGCGGAGCGCCGGTTCCGGGACCTGGGGCTCCCGGCGCGCCAGACCGAGGCCTTCGTCGGCGAGGCTCAGGTCCTGGAGCGCCTGGGAAAGCTCCGCCTCCACCGGGACGACCTGGACGGCGCCATCGCCGACGACCGGCAGGCCTTGGAGCTGCGCCGGCGGACCGGCAACCACGAGGGCGAGGCCGAGATCGCCAACGAGCTGGGCCTGGCGCTCCACCGGCGCGGCCGCTACGACGAGGCGGCGGCCCTCTTCGACCGGGCTCTCGACCTGTGGCGGGAGAGCGCCGCGCCCGAGGCGACCGTCGAGCGCGCCAACACTCTCCTCAACCGGGGCCAGCTCCTCCGCGAGCTGGGAGAGACCGGGCCGGCCCGCGGGCGCTTCCGCCAGGCGTTGGTCCTCTTCCGGCGGGCGCGGGATCACGACCGCGAGGCCGCCGCCCTGACCGCGCTGGGGACGGCCTCCCTGGACGAGGGCCAGCCCGCCGCGGCGCTGGGGCCGCTCACCGCGGCCCTGCCTCTGCGCAGGCCCAGGAGCCCTGGGCAGGCCGTCACCCTGAATTCGCTCGGCGTCGCCTACCGCCAGCTCGGCCGGCCGAAGGACGCCCGCCGGGCCTACGGCGAGGCCTGGCAGATCTTCCTCGGTCTCGGCAATTTCCGCGAACAGGCGAAAGCCCTCTACAACCTCGGCCGGCTCGAAGAGGAGAGCGGCCGCGACGCCCCGGCCCTCCGCGATTTCGACCAGGCGGCAGAGCTCTTCGCGCGGCTCGGCGATCCGCCCGAGCTCGCCGAATCGCTGCGCGGCAGGGCTGCGGCGCTGCGCCACGAGGGCCGCCTCGACGACGCCCGCGAGGCCATGGAGAAGGCCCTGGACGCGGTCGAGCGGCACCGCTTGAGCCAGACGAGCGACAGCACCCGCGCCGCCTTCTTCGCCACCCAGCAGGGCGCGTACGGATTCCTGGTCGACCTCCTGATGGAGATGCACCAGAAGAGGCCCGACGCCGGCTTCGACGCCCAGGCCCTGGAAGTGAGCGAACAGGCGCTGGCGCGCTCGCTGCTCGACGCCCTGGCCGCCTCCGGCGTCGACCTCCGCGCGCGTGCCGCCCCCGACCTCCTCGCCCGGGAACGCGACCTGGAGCAGGCGATCGAAACCCTGTCGGCCCGCCAGGACCGCCTGGCCCAGGAGAGCGGAGCCCCCGACGCCGAGCGGCGCTCGCTCGCAACGGAGCTCGAACGGCGGTGGGAAGAGCTGGCGCGGGTGCGGGCCGATCTCCGGGCGGCGAGCCCGCGCTACGCCGCCCTCACCCAGCCGCGGCCCGCCGGCGCCGCGGAGATCCAGCGCCACCTCCTCGACCGCGACACCCTCCTCCTCGAATACCGGCTGGGCGAGCCGCGGAGCTTCCTCTGGGCCGTGACCGCCGATTCGATCGCCAGCTTCGAGTTGCCCGGCCGGGCCGAGCTGGGGGAGAGGGTGCGCCAGGCGAGCCGGCTCCTCGCCGGCAGCCTCTCCCACCAGGCGGAGATCTCGGCCGGGGAGGAATGCCGGAAGCTCGCCCGCGTGCTCCTCGGCCCGGTCGCCGATCGCCTGCCGGGCAAACGCCTGCTGGTCGTGGGCGACGGCGAGATCCAATCGCTCCCCTTCGCCGCCCTCCCCGAGCCGAGCCGTGCCGGCGGCGAGCCGCTGGTCGCCCATCATGAGGTCGTCTCCCTGCCGTCGGTCTCGGTGCTCGGGGAGCTGCGCCGGGAGGTCGCCGGCCGGCGCCCGGCGACCCGGCGCCTCTGGGTGCTGGCCGATCCGGCCTTCGGCGGCGCCTTCCCGCAGCTGCCCTACACCCGGCGGGAGGCGGAGGCGATCTTGGCCCTGGCGCCGGCGGGGGAGGGCACTCGGCTCCTCGGCCCGGCGGCGAGCCGCGCGGCGGTCCTGGGGAGCCCGCTCTCCGACTACCGCATCCTCCACTTCGCGACCCACAACACCTTCGCCGCCAGCGATCCCGGCGACGGCCGGCTGGTGCTCGCCCAGGTCGACGGGAGCGGCCGGCGGGTGGGCTACGGCTTCCTCCGCCTGGCCGACATCTACAAGCTGGACTTACGGGCCGACCTCGTCGTCCTCTCCGCCTGCCAGTCGGCCGCCGGGCGGGAGGTGCGAGGGGAAGGGGTGGTGGGAATGACCCGGGGCTTCTTCTACGCCGGCGCCGATCGCGTCCTGGTCAGCCTGTGGAACGTCAACGACCGGGTGAGCGTCGAGCTGATGCGGATCTTCTATCGCGAGATGTTCCAGGAGGGTCTCTCTCCCGCTGCGGCCCTGCGCGCGGCCCAGGACGCGATCCGCCGCCAGGAGCGCTGGAAATCTCCCTACTATTGGGCCGGTTTCGCGCTCCAGGGAGAATGGCGGTGATGCTTAAAGTCCCGGCAACGGTTGGGTCCGTTCGATCCTGCGGGCGGGCTCCTTCGGGCGCTTCGCGCAGCCAGTCGCCCGTCCGCGGAATCAAACGGACCCAAGGCCGGCCTTCCTCACGGATCAGAAGCAGGCCGCGGGATCGTTGGGATCGCAGACGCCCGGTGGCTTGTCGGTCGCCGAGCCGTCGTTGGTCGAGCCGGTGCCGTTCGCGGCCAGCTCGATGATCACCCCGGGGTCTGCGACGACGGCCTCGGTCCGTTCGGCCTCGTCGGGACGGAGCGGGGGAGTGGCGGGAGCGGGGGGTTCAGAGGTATTGCCGAGCATCGTATTCTCCTTTCGGTCAGTGGGTGAAAAACCTTGCTATCCGGATAGATCCCCGATGGCAAGGAAGGTTTAGTCGCTGCCGCCTGGGACGGCGAAGAGCCGGCTGTCGGCGGCCCGCAGGTAGAGGACGGGGGTGCCCCACTCCGGGTTGGCCTCGGCGGCGAGGGCGCGGCGCACCTCGCCGACGCAGGCGTCGACGGGCAGGCCGGCGGCGAGCGCCTGGTAGAACCGTTCGGCGAAGCGGCAGGCCGTGACGTCCGTCACCTCCGCCTGCATGGCGACCACCGCCGGCACTCCGTGCTGGACGAGGACCTGGGCGGTGCCGGCGAAGGCGTCCTCGCGCGAGGCGCGGGCGCCGTTGCAGGCGTTGAGCACGGCCAGGCGGAGCGACGGGTGGTCCTGGAGAAGGTAGGCGAGGCTCTGCCCGGAGAGGGGCGCGCCCTGGCCGTCCTCGTCCTCGAAGACCAGCACGCCCTCCCCGCGCAGCTCGCTCCAGCCGCCGTGGCCGACGAAATGGAGAACGTGGACGGGGCAGCCGGTCTTGAGCCGCGCGGCGAGCGTCTCCCGGGTGGGGTGGGCCAGCCGTTCGATCTCGATCAAGCCGCTGTCGAGAAGCGGCTTGAGGGCTTCCCTGAGCCGCCGCCACTCCTCGTCCGCCTGGGCGAGCTCCTCGTACCCCTTGGGGGTTGAGATCACGGCCAGGACCCGGAGCGGCGGCTCGACCAGGAGCGTCCCGACGCTTTCGCTGAGCTCCAGGTAGCGCACCACCGGGGTGCGGGGCGAGAGCGCCAGAAAGCCCCGGCCCCGGGCCTCGCACAGGTACTCCCAGGGGAGGCCGGCGAGCTGGGGAGCATCGTTGAGACGCAGCCGGATGCGCAGACCGGGGCCGTCCTTGGCCTGCTCCAGGCAACCCAGAAACGATTTCAACAGCTCGCCCTGGAAGACGGTGCGGAACAGCTCCTCGCCTACCTCCTCCGGGCCGGCGCTCTCGGCCTCGCCGTCACCGGGACCGCCGCGGACCGCGTCGGCGCCGGCGAAGCGGAAGGGCTCGCCGCGTTCGAGGCCTTGAGGGAGAGTGAAATCGACCGTTGCCTCGAAACCCGCGCCGCCGCTCCACGCCTTGGCGCGATAGGTGGAGCCGGAGCGGTGATCGATCCAGACGTCGTAGTCGAGATACCCCGGCGCGGCCGGCGCGCCCTTCCGGGGAGCCGTCAGCAGGCCGGAGAGCGCCCCGAGGCTGCCGAGGGTCAGGAGGTAGGAGAGGGCGAGGGCGATCTCGATCACCCAGCGGCCCTTAAAGCAGGACCGGACGGCCTCGACGTCCAGGCCCAGGGCCTGGATGCAGGTAGCATCGCCGTCAGCGGCGGAACAGTTGCAATTCTCCGACCGTGCCCAGCCGACGAGGAAAGCGACGCTCTTCGTGTGGCCGGCATATTCGACACGCTCGACGAAGCCGGCGTAGAGCGCGAGCAGGAGGGTGAAGCTGAACGCGAGCCCGGCGAAGGCGGCGCCAGTGTACCGCCTGCGGGCGGCGCCCTCGGCAAGGCCGGCAAAATAAGACCAGGCACCCAGGGCGGCGAGGCCACAGGCCAGGCTCGAGAGCGGGATGAAGAAAAAATGGAGAGCCCGGAGCTCTACGTCGAGGAGGCTGCCCGCGAGCTCCGCGAGGACCCACCCCAGGAACGCACCCTGAAGAACGATCCAGCGCCTTCGCCCCTTAGCGCCGTTCGGGTTGGCACTCTTTTTCGTCGTCGACATGATGACAGTAGTTGTCGTCGAAGCGGCAGCAGAAGAATCGGCTGCCATTGACGAGATCGAGCCGTTCACTCGTGAGGCTCGGCGCACCGCCGGCCGGCTTCGGACCATTTTCCAGGATCGTGGTCACCGCTTTCGAGCCCAGGGCGGCGGAAGCTCTATAGTCGTAGATGCCCCGCAGGACATGATCCTTCTGGCCATCGGTCTGGATGATCGTGGGCGCCGGTGGGGCGCCCTGGGCGGAGCTCTTCGGCCAGAAGCGGAAGGTGGCGTGCTGCGCCGGCGTGCTGCCGATCCAGAGCTTCACTTCGAGATCGTCTTTGTCGGCGAGGAAGAAGATCCGTTCGATCGCTTTTTCCACCTGGCCGAGGATCTGCTGGGTCTCCGTAGTGCCGACCGTGGTCGCCTCCAGCGGATCGGGCTTCGGGGGACCCACGGGTTGCGGCGGCGGATCGGCCTTGGGTGATGCCTTCGGCGTCTGCGGTTTGTGCTTCGCGCCGCCGGCGAAAGAGGCGAACAGGGCGACCGGTCGGGGACCGGAGAACGCGGCGGCGGCGAGGGTTGCGGGCCGTTCGAGCTTGCGGCGGCTGATCTCGATCTGTTCGTCTCCCCAAGCCCTGAGGCCGGCCAACTTGGGTTCCTTCACCTGCTCGACGGCGTGGTCGAGCTCCCTCTCGGCCGAATTGACGAGGTCGACCACCGCCTGGCGGGGATAGGCCGGCACGCCGCCCGGACCTGGCACGATGGGGAGCGCCGCCCGGTCGTCCTTGAATTTTTGCCGCACCCGGTCCATTTCCTCGGCCAGCTGTTTGGCGAGCTTCGAGGAGTCCCAACCGATTTTGATGTGGATGTCGATCCCGGCCGGGGCCGGGTTGGCCGCGAGGAGCAGAAAGACGAGGCAGGCCGCCCCGATCCGGGACGCGGCCGAGAATCGACGCGATTTCGCGCTCATGGCTTGGAACCTCCTGAAGGTGACGGCAGCGTGGCGACCCGCACCGCGGGATCGCCCACGATGGTGTAATTGCGGGCGTCGTGGCTCGCCGTCCAGAGATTGGCGAGTACCGTTTCGTCGAGCTTCTTGCCGAAGCCCAGGGCCTCGACCTCGGCGGCGAGGTCGGAGGCCAGCTCGGCATACCGCTGGTTGAAAAATTCCATCGCCCAACCGATCGGCTTGCCTTCGAGCAGGCGCCGGACCGTGCTCTCGAAGACGACGGTCTGCGCTCCGGCGCCGGTCCATGCGAAGGAGAAGCCCCAGGCCCGCTCCACGTGGCCGACGACCGCGAGCGCTCCGCCCTGCGGGTGGGCGAGCAGCCGCTGCGGCAGGCGGCCGAGAAAGTCCTTGGGCGAGAGCCGCCGGCGCGCCTCCTGGCCGCCCTGGGTATAGGCATCCCAGCTGGGAGTGCCGGCGCCGAAGCAGGCGAAGCAGAAGGCGATGAGACCGTGCACGCGGGCCGCGTCGCCGACGTCCGCGGCGGCGAAGTAGTGCTCGCGGTGGACGCCATCGCCGGCCGGGCCGGGCCAATCCCGGCAGACCAGGGCTCCCTGGAGCTCACGCTGCTGGGCGTCGCCGGCGGGGAAGCCCAGGCCGTGGCAGGCGGTGAAGAGAAAAGCCGGGTCGTCATCGCCGACGCCGCCGAACAGCCGGCCGAGCCGGTCCCGGGTCGCCTCGTCTCCGAGCACGGTCTCGACCTCCCAGTCGGGCTGCTCGCGCCGCACCGTCGCCGCCAGCGGCTGCGCCAGGCAGGCGCTGGTCATCCGGGTCACCGGGTCTCCCGGGCTGACCGGGGCGAAGAAGCTGGCCCGCCGCGCGCGTTGGACCGGGCCGGTTTCGGCGGCGACGACGCTTTCGGCATAGGACCGGTACTCCTCGAAGCGATCGAAGCACAGGCGGCCCACGGCGTACTGGACGTCCAACTGGAACTGGAACGAGAAGGGGAGCTCCTCCGGGTCGCCGACGAGAAGGAGGTAATAGGGCACCTTCGCCGGGTCGGCCGGTCCCGGCCCGGCGCCATGGCGGGCGAGGAAGTCGACTTTCGTCTCGCCGGCGCGATAGCCGTCGTCGCCGGAGAATTCCCGGAAAAGGCCCCCCGCCTGCGCCCGCCGGTGATCGAGGAGAGGGGCCAGGGCGTCCCGCAGGGAGGTGGCGTCCGCCGTCTGCGGGAAGATCACGCCCCAGCCGGCCTCTTCGAGTTTCCCGGGATCCAAGCCCTCCCGCAAACCCCGCCGGGTCCTGCCCCAGCGCTTCACCCAGGTCTGGAGCTCGCGCACCCACGCCCGATCGGCCCTGCCGCCATTCCCGCCGGGATCGCCGAAATGGCCGCTGCCGAGAGCGCCGATCTTCCCGCGGGCGAAATCGGCGAGGGACCGCGGCGGCACGCGGGGGAGGAGGTAGCTGCCATCCCGGCCGTCGATGCCGTTGAAACAGAAGAGCGTCTCCTCGGCTGGAGCGTGGCGTGGTTCGGCGAGCATCGGGAATTCCTTTCCTTTCTCCTACGACCACAGGATCTGGCGGCCCTCGCGGTGTCTTCGTTACTAGATAGATCAGGAGCGATATCTCGATCGCTCCCATCCCTATAGATCTCCGCTCGGGAAAGTCGGTTTAGTGGCGAGCGGCACTAAACCAGTGGGATGCCGCGAGGATCTATCGCAGTCGGTATGGAAGACCAACCCCAATAGGAAAGCGAAGGAGAGACCATGACCCGCCAAGAGAGCAAGCCGGCCGACGAGGCTCGGCAAATCAATCCCGCCCCCGGCCCCACCCCGATCCCGATCCGGCAGACCTGTGCCAGCATCACTCAGGAGCAGGAGGAGGCCTTGCGCCGCCGGTGCGCGAAAAAGGTGAATCGTCTATCGTGCAAGTGTAGCGCCTGCAACACCGACGACAGGTATCCGGTTCTCAGCTCCCCCTCCGACGCGCCCTTGGTGAATACGGCCTACAACGGCATGGGCGGTTTCCTGGCCAGTGGGACCGATACTCACTGGCAGGTTGGCCTGGGCGATCCCACCGGCCCCGCCAGCGTCCCCCCCGCCTCCTGGATCCCGGCATTCGTTTTCCATAGCCCAGCGTGGGTGCCGAGCCCCTTCACCAACGCCAACTGGATCTCCTACTACGTCGATGGCCATCAGATAAGCGATCACGTCGACGCCTACTTCCGTTACACCTTCAACCTCGCTTCCTCGGTAAATCCGAGTACGTTCGTTCTGGACATGAATTTTTATGCGGACAATGGGGTTGCGGCGATCTACATCAACGGCATAGCGCAGGGCGGGCTGCCGTCCGTCGACTATGGGACGAAGGGCTTCGTCAAAGGTGCCGAAGTCCATGTAAGATTGGACAACAGCTGGCGTCCCTGTAACAACGAAATCATCGTATACGTAAAGTCCGGGTCCCCGTACCTCGGCTTCCTGGCGCAGAACGCGGTAGCGGTCGACCCCGCCGAGACGGGGTGCGATTGCCATTGCGACTGTGTCGACGTCCAATTCCCGGCCATCAAACCGTGTATCTCGGTCTCATGGGGTGACAGCGTCTGCGACTGCCTGGAGACGGATGACGTGGAGGTGCTCTGCATCACCGCCTGCAACTGCTATTCGAACGTCACTTTCAACGATCTCTCGATTGGTCAGATCCTGGTGACGGACCTCGCGGGCCAGCCCGTCGCGACCCTGCCCGACGGAACCCCCTCGGTACAGGTCTTCCCTTCCGGTCCGATCTGCTTCGGCAACCTCGGGCCGTGCGTCGACAAGGATCATCCAAGCTGCGTCTCGCAGGAATTGGTGCTCTACACCCGGGGCGCGATCGGGAAGTCCTACAAGCTGATCTTCAGAGGGATCTGCTTCAAGGTCTGCCATGAGTACCAATCCTGGCAGTGCTTCACGATGAAGCTCTGCCAGGACTGAAGGTCGCCGCTCTAAAGCCGCCAGCCGGACCGGAACCAACGGATACGAAAATCAAAATCGATAAGGAGTCTGTCATGGAAACCAAGATCATTTCCCGCTGCCTCGTTCTTCCGCTGCTCGCCGCGACGATCCTGTTCGCCGTGAGCCCTCTTCTGGCACAGCCACAGAGGCAGATCGCAACCGAGCCCCTGGCAGCCGGCGTCGTTGCCCCTACCAACTCCTGTCCGGCCCCGATGGACCTGACGCTCCGAACGACCTCCCTCAATGTATTCAAAGGCGACTTCGTGGCGGGCCAGCTCGCTGGCAGTGTCGGGTTCAACTACGGCGGGACGGATAAACACTTCCTCTATACCTTCCAGTGGAAACCCGCGCATCGATGCTGCCAGATCACCAAGGCCGTATTGACCGTCAACATGCAAGCCAACCAGGGCGGCCAAAGCGCCCACAGCTCCGACGCCGGTAATGACGCGATCAGCATCATGCATCTGGGTACCGTCGTCGCACCTTACAGCGAGGCGGTGTACAGTCATTGGCCTTTCCAGGCAGGCCAACAGGTCACCAAGGTCTGGAACTTGCAGGGCGCCGCTTTAGCGAACGTCAACGCGGACAACCGCCTGAGCTTCTATGTCGAGGACGACACCATGGTGAAGTCGGCGACGCTGCAGCTGATCGGTTGCTGCCTGTTGAACTCCACTCCCACTCCCCTGGATTACGCTACGAAGGCAGATTGCGAGCGTGTCGAAGTCGGTCGCACTTGTGTACAGATATCGAATGGTACCTGGCACGCCGAATGATGACGTGAGATCGGGAGTGGCCCGATCGTTCCGTAGCGGCCGGCCTCGGCGGCGTATGCCCGCCGGGGCGGCCGCCCTCACTCCGCCCGGAACGCCACGCTGGGATCGGTCCGCGCCGCCCGCCGGGCGGGCTCCCAGGTGGCGACGAGGCCGACGAGGAAGAGGACGAGGGTGGCGGCGGCGAAGACCCAGGGATCGGAGCGGGTCTCGGTCCCCTCGACGAGGCCGGCCAGCAGGCGGACGAAGGCTACGGTGCTGGCGAGCCCGATGACCACCCCGGCCGCGACCTGGACGAGCGCCCGGCTGAGGATCAGCGACTGCACCCCGCCGCGGGTCGCACCCAGGGCCATGCGGACGCCGATCTCCCGCCGCCGCCGGCTGACCGAGAAGCTCATGGCGCTCGCCAGCCCTAAGGCGGCGAGCGCCAGGCCGAGGCCGCCGAAGACCCCGAGGAACTGCGAGTTCATGCGCTGGTTCCAGAGCGTCCGCTCGAGCTGGACGGAGAAAGGCAGGACGTCGAGGATCGCCATCTCCGGATGGGTGCGGCGCAGCTCGCGGCGGAGCGCCGCGGCGAGGCCCTGGACCTCCGCGGGATCGCCGGATTCTACGGCGGCTCCTGCGGAGCTGGCGCCGCGGACGAGGAGAGTCATCAGGCGGAAGGAGTTTTGCGCCAGGGGCAGATAGAGGAGCGGCGCCGGCGGCTCCCAGAGCTTGACCACCCGGGTGTCGGCGACGACGCCGATCGCCTCGACCGTGACCTTCCCCCCCTTCCCATCCGGGAAGAGCAGGCGCCGGCCGAGGGCGCTCTCGCCCGGCCAGAGCCGGGTGGCCAGGGCCTGGTTGACGATCGCGACCTGCGGCGCGCCGTCGGCGTCCCGGCGCTCGAAGTCGCGGCCGGCGAGCCGCGGGATGCCCAGGGTCGCGAAGTAGCGGGTCCCGACGACCACGAGCTGGGAGGTGAGCGCCGGCCCCGGCCGCTCCGGCAGCTCGACCGTCTCGGTGCGCGTGTTCCCGGAGAGCGGCACCCGCTGGGAGAGGCTCACCGCGCGGAACCCGGGAAGGGTCCGGAGGTCGTCGGCGATCGCCTCGTAGGTCGTGGCCAGGCGCGGCGAGTTGCTCGCCTCGTGCCCCTCGGGGAGGACGGCGCGGACGAGCAGGAGGTTCGCGGCGTCGAACCCGGTCGGGGTGTGCTCCAGCTGCCAGACGCTCTGCGCCAGGAGGCCGGTGGCGGCGAGCAGCCAGGTGGACATCGCGACCTGGAGGACCACCAGGAGCGCCTGGGCTCCCAGCCGGGACCCCGGCCCGTCCGCCGGACCGCCGCCGCGCTGGGCGGAGAGGAGGAGACGCCGGGAGCCGGTGGCGCGGAGGGCCGGCAGCAGGCCGGAGAGGAGGCCGGCGGCGAGAGCGAGGAGCAGGGAGAAGCCGAGCACCCGGAGGTCCAGGTGGAGGCGGATCCAGCCCTCCCCCCAGGAGCCCAGGCCGGCGGCGGCGCTCGACGCCTGGAGAGCGCGTTCGATGAGCCGGATGCCCTGGCTCGCCAGTGCGAGCCCCAGGATGCCGGCGGGCAGGGCGAGGAGGAGGCTCTCGGCGAGGAGCTGGCGGACCAGCCTCCCGCGGCTCGCTCCCAGGGCCACCCGCACCCCGAGGTCGTGCCGGCGGTCGACGGCATTGGCGAGGAGGAGGCTCGCGGCGTTGGCGCAGGCGAGGAGGAGAAGGAGGCCGACGAAGAGCTGAATCCGCCGCACGGCGGGGAGCATCTCCTTACGCGTCGTGGGGTCGACCAGGAGGCTCGCGGAGCTCACCTGGATCTTGCGCGGCGCCCCGGGCGGGTCGAGCCGGTCGACGCCTAAGGCGATGGCGGCGAACGCCGCCTGGGCCGCGGCGGGCTCGACCCCGGGACGGAGGCGGCCGATAAGACCCAGCCAGGCGGCGCGGCGATCGGCCAGCCCGCGGACGCTGGCGCGGACCAGCTCCTGCCGGGCGATCGGCAGATAGATCTCGACCGGGAACCCGTCCCCCAGGAAGCTCTCCGGCATGATGCCGACGATCCGCACCGGGCGGTCGTTGAAGCGCAGGGTCCGGCCGAGGATGCCGGGGTCTTCGGCGCAGGCGCGGCGCCAGAAGAGGGCGGAGAGGACCGCGGCGGGCTCGGCGCCGGGCCGGTCGTCCTCCGCGGTCAGGGTCCGGCCGCGGAGGGGGGGAACGCCCAGGAGCGGGAAGAAGTTGCCGCTCACCAGCTTCCCCCAGGCGTGGAGGGTCGCCTCGCCGGTGTCGACGGTGGTGCTGAAGACCGCCGTGGCGGCTACGTCTTCGAGCACCCGGTTGTGGTCGCGATAGTCGAGGTAGTCGGGGTAGGAGACCGCCCCGAAGAAGGTGCCGGTGCCGGCGTTCTCCTGCTCGACCCAGACCAGGCGCTCCGGCGCCCGGACCGGCAGCTTGCCCCAGAGGAGGAAGTCGAGATAGCTGAAGACCGCGACGTTCGCCCCCAGCCCCAGGGCCAGCCCGCAGCAGACGACGAGCGACCGCCCGGGGCGCGCCAGCGCCGAGCGCCAGCCATGCCGCAGGTCCTCGAGCCATCCCGGCCATCCCCGCATGGGCGTCCTCCCGTGGTGCTCCGTCCTACTTTACGAAGCATGGTCCTCCACCGTCGCGACCCTGTCAAATTCCGGGGTCGCCGGCTCCGCCAACCCGCGGACCTCGACGGTCGAGAAGCCCTGGCGCTTGGTGACGATCACCTGCTGGGCGAATTCGTCCCGCAGCTCCGGGATGTGGGTGATGATGCCGACCATCCGGCCGCCCACCCGCAGCCCCTGGAGGGTCTCGGCGACCAGCGCCAAGGTGTCGGGATCGAGAGTGCCGAAACCCTCGTCGATGAACAGGCTGTCGAGATGCACCGCGCCGACGGCGCGCTGCACCTGGTCGCTCAATTCCAGGGCGAGGGCCAGCGAGGTCAGAAAGGTTTCTCCGCCGCTCAACGTATCGCTGATCCGTGTTTCGTCCGCGTTGTCGTGATCGACGACCCGGATCTCGTCGTCGTGGAACAGCAGGGAGTACCGTTCCCCGGTCAACGTCAGCAGCCGGGCCGAGGCGCCCTGGACGAGCTCGGTGAACACCTCCTCCAGAACATAGGCCTGGAACTTGTCGCTGCGCAGGTCGCCGGCCAGGAGGTCGTACACGCGGAGAGCCGCCGCTTCGCCGGCCAGCCTCCTGCGGAGCTCTTTGCCGCGTTCGAGCCGCTCCCGCATCCGCCCGATCTGCTCGGCGAGCGTCTTTTCCTGGCCGAGCGCCGTCTCCACCTCGGTGGTGCTTTCCGCGGCGAGCCTCTCGGCGGCCGCCAACTGTTCGTCGGACACGCGCTCGTCCCCCAGCTCGCTGCGGAGCGCGGCGACACGCTCCTCGGCGGCGTGGCGGTCCTGCCCATACCGGTGCACCTGCTCCTGGAGCTGGGCGGCGGTGGCCTCGTCGAGAAGGGCCTCCCGAACGGCGGCCTCGTCGGCAAAGCCGGCGCGAGCAATTCCTGCATCCCGGCTCTCCGCTCGCTCGCCGGCGTCCAGAAGCGCGGCTCGGGCCGCTTCGGCGGTGAGCCGTTCCACCTCCTGGGCCGCCAGCCGCCGGTTTTGGGCGGTGGCCGCCGCCTCGGCGGCCGCCTTGCGGTCGGCTTCCAGCCGCCGGATCTGCTCCTCCAAGGCTCTCGCCTCGGCCGCCGGGTCGGCCGACTCGGTGACGGCGCGGATCTCGGCCTCCAACGTCGCGAGCCGTTGCAGGCTCGCGCTCTGCTCCTCCGCCAGCCGCTGGCGCGACGCCTCCCGCTCCCCGAGTCTCTCCCGCGCGGTGGCTTCGTCGGCCTTGGCCTTCTCCAGGGTTCGTTCCGCCGTCGCCAGTTGCGCCTGGGCGGCTTCGTTCGCTTTGCGGCTCCTGGCGAGCGAGGCGATCCGGGTGTCGATCCAGGTCTCGACGAGGACGTCCCCTTCTGGCGCGCGGTCGCCGAGCGTTCGACCGATCTCTTCCTCGAAGACGGCCACGCTGGCTTCCAGCTCGGCGCAGCGCGATTCCAACTCGGAGAGACTCTGCCGGGCGGCCTGGAGCCTCGCCTGTCCGCTGGTGAGAGCATCCTCCTGTTGACGAGCCAGCGCCTCGGCCTCTCTTCGCGTCTCCCGTGCGGCCTGGAGCGCGGTGACCGCCGCCAGCGCCGCTTCGAGCTCGGGTGCCAAAGGGGCCGGAGGCAGTGTGTCCACGAGCTGCTCGCAGACCGGACAGGGTTGACCGGGAACCAAACCCTGGCGGAGGTGCTGGACTTCGTTCCGCCGGTTGGCGCGATGCAGCGCCTCCTCTGCCCGGTCGAAGTCGCGCAGCGCCTCCTCCGCGGCCCCCCTGGCCGACTCGGCTTTCTCTTGCAGTTGCTCGATCTCCTCCGCCTGCTCTGCCGCCGCTTTTTGCTTGCGAGCGAGCTCGAGCCTGCGTTCCGCAGCGCTCTGGCGAGCCGCGCCCAGCCCAACGGCGCGGTCGCGGACGCTCTGCAACAGCTCGTCCACCGCCGGGTCATAGCCGGAGGCCTCGATGGCCTGCCGAGCCGCATCGACGGCTTTCTGTTGTTGCGCTTGCATGGCCTTCGCCGATGCAACCGTTCGAGCGAGCGAGGACAGCTCGCCTGCCAAAGTTTGGAGGCCCTGCTTCTGTCGTTCGAGGGTCGCTTGGAGCTGCTCGCGTTCCGGCAGGCGTCCGAGCACCTGGTGGAGGCGAGCCACCTGCTCTCGAATCGGCGGAATCGCCTCGGCGGCTTTCTCCGCGACCTGGAGCGCGCCGGCCTTCTTTTCCCAATCCTTCTCCGCGGCGTCCTGGTGGGCCTTGGCATCGTCCGCCGCCTTCGTCGCCGTCTTCGCGGCGACGGCGGCCCGGGCCGCTTCCTGGAGCAGAGGCAACAGGGGCACCGCCCGGGCCGCCGCCTCGATCCGCGCTTTCTCACGGCTCACCTGTTCCGCCTGCTTCTCCAGGGCGGCTCGCCTTTCTTCGACCTCTCGAAGCTCGCGAGTTTTCGCCTGCTGTCCACGCAGCCGGGCGAGTGTCGCCTGGGTGTCGTCCCGTCGCTTGCGTGCGACTTCGAGCGCCAGGGCGATCCGGGCGTGCTCCGTCTCCAGCCCGGCCACCGCAGCCTCGTCGAGGCCGGCGTATTCGTCCGCCAGGAGCTTCTGGAGCGAATCGACCGTGCCCCCCTTCAAGCCCGCCAAACGCTGCGCCCGTTCCCGCATCCGCTCGTAGACGTCGAGCCGCAGGAGCGTGCGAAGCATGCTGCGCCGGTCTCTCGGCTGCGCTTTCAGGAACCTGGCGAACTGGCCTTGCGGCAGCACCACGGCCTGCATGAACGCCGGCGCCGCCAGCCCCAGGATCTGCGCCACCTGATCGGTCGCCGTGCGCACCTGATCGGCGAGATTCTTGACCGCGCCACTCTCGTCGTGCGCCTCCAGGCGAACCGCATGCACACCACTGCGCCGAAGCGTCCGGGCAATGCGGTAGCGGCTCTCGCCGACCGCGAAATCCAGCACCACGCTGACCCGGTCCCGGGACGCCGAGATCATCTCGGTTCGATGGGGTTGGTTGACCCGGGGGATCTCTCCATAGAGCGCAAAGATGATGGCGTCCAGGAGCGTCGACTTACCGGCTCCCGTCGGCCCCGAGATGGCGAAGAGATCGAGCGTGCGAAAGTCGATCTCCTGCTTCTCCCGGAAACAGGCCAGGCCTTCGATGGTGAGATGGAGGGGACGCAACGTTCAATCCTCGGCGAAGGCCTGGTCATAGAAATTCTGAAAGGTTTCCAGAACGTCCGGTTCCGCTTCGCGCTGGTGCATGCGGAGATGGTAGGCACGGTAGTGTTCCACCGGCGAGGCCCCGGTCTCCAGCCGGATGACCTGCGGCTCCTCGGTTTCGGGGAGCTCGGCGCGCACGACGAGCGCATTGGGGAGCAGCTCGCGGACTTTTCGATTGAGATCGGGATCCCTCTCCGTCAACGGGACCGTCACCCGCAACCAACCCGTGCGATAGCGGTCCGCAGTCTGCTCGAGCTCCGCGAGCGAGGCACGAAGGTCGACGAGCGGCCGACCTCCCGCGTAGGGAACCTGCATGATCTTTGCGGGCTTGCCGGGCGACACCGTGACGACGGTAAAGCTTTTTTCCTCCCCGGCCTCGCCGAAGTCCATCTGGAGAAGCGATCCGGCATAGTAGGCCGGCACCGGCCCGGCGATCTTCTGCGGCTTGTGGATGTGGCCGAGAGCGACGTAGCTCGCGGTGGACGGCAGCGCCTTGGGCGAGGCGGCCCAGTCCTCTCCGATGTGGACGCGGCGCTCCGATTCGCCGAAGAGGGCACCCTCGACGTGCGTATGGGCCATGAGGAGGTTGACGGCGTCCGGCCGAAAGGGGCCGCAGAGATTCTGGACCGCGCGTTCGAACATACGGGCATATTTGCTCCGGGCGCTCGCCTCCTCGCCGGCCAGGTCCAGCGCCGACACCCAGGCTCCGGGAGAGGCGAACGGCAGCGCCGCGACCACGGCCTTCTCGCCACAACGGGTCGAGAGGGTCCGGGTCCCCCCCCGGGAGGCGGGGCGCGGGCGGCCGAGGATCTGGACGTGGACGAATTCGGTGAGCAAGGAACGGGCGTCCAGCCGGAGCGGATCGTCGTGGTTGCCGGCGATGACGAGCATCTGCGCGCCGCTTCGCCCCACGCGGACGAGGAACCGGTTCACCAGCTGCTCCGCCTCGGCCGGCGGGTTGCGGCTTTCGAAGACGTCCCCGGTGTGGAGGACGAGGTCGACGGATTCCTCCTCGACGAAGGCCGCGAGATGGTCGAGCACCGCTTCCAGCTCGTCGAAGCGCTGGATGCCCTTCCATCGGCGGCCGATATGCCAGTCGCTGGTGTGGACGATCTTCATGCGTCTTGAGGTGCGAGCGCCGCGCCGGGTCGCCTGAGGCGGTGCTCCAGGCGGGGCAGTCTACAGGATCGGATCGACCCCGCCAACCGCCGCCACCGCCCCATCACCGCCGCTCCCCCCGCGCCGGGCTGAACTGGTACGGCCATTGCTTGCTTGGAGTCGAGAAGTGAGACAGAGGGAGGAGACCGTTTCATGGCCAAGGAAAAGACGATCACCCGGGAGCAACTCGTCGATCTGCTCAACGAGGACCTGTCGCGGGAGTATCAAGCCATCATTTCGTATGTGGTCTACAGCCAGGTGCTCAAGGGAGCGCCGTACATGAGCATCGCCGCCGAGCTCGAAAAGCACGCCGGCGAGGAGCTGCAGCATGCCCTGACGATCGCCAAGCAGATCGACTACTTCGGCGGTCAGCCGACCACCAAGCCCAAGCCGGTGCGCACCTCGGAGAAGGCGGAGGAGATGCTCCGCTTCGACCTCGAAAACGAGAACGAGACGGTGCGCAACTACCGCGAGCGGGTGCGCCAGGCCGAGGCCCTGGGCGAGTACGCCCTGGCCGAGGATCTGCGCGAGATCGTCCGCCAGGAGCAGGAGCACCAGATCGACCTCGCCACGGCGCTGGGGATCGAGGTGCCGAAAGAGGGTCTTGGCCGGGAGAGCGGCAGCACTACCCCCGTAGGCAAGTGAGAGCGTAAGGCGACCTGTCGCGGTTCCGGATGTAGCCGTTGCCACCGAGGATGGCGCCGACGTAGTGCCGTCATCGGCGGCCGATATGCCAGTCGCTGGTGTGGACGATCTTCATGGTCGGCGTCTAGAGTGCCGAAAATCCAACCCGACCACCACCCAATCCTCCGTCGCGTCCCGATACTCGGCGAGCACTTCGAAGCCAGCGCGTTCGTGCGCGCGGAGCGAGCGTTGGTTGCGTCGCGCCACCTCTGTCAGGATGAGATCGAACCGATCGGCGAACGAGGCGGCGTGGTGCGCGTACATCGCCTCGACCAGACCCCTGCCGCGGAACGCGCGCGCCACGCAGATCTGGCCCATGACGTAGTAGCGCTGCCGGGAAAGCGGCGCGTTCTGGTATTCGAGCGTGTCCAGCAGCGCGAACATCGGTTCGAGCACGGGTAGGAGATGCCGGCACTCGACGGGCATCGTGAGCGCGTACCCGACGACCTGTCCTTCGTTTCTGGCGACGACGCTCGGCCAGAGCGCGTGCATGCGTTCGAGGATCTCGCGCGTGTGGACGACGGTGACGAAACCTTCGCTCCCTGCCACGTCCGCGGGGAGGTTCGGCGTGAGGTTCTCCTTCTGGAGGGACAGGATGCCGTCCAGGTCACGGTCGCCATCGGCCAGCGTGATGACGAAGCCGGCCTCCCTGGCTGTTGAATTGGCGGAGAACATAGCGGTGATCTCTGTCCCTAGGGAGATCCTTCAGGAGGGGCATCGTACCAAAAATAGGCTCCCGAGGCTCATGATCTCATTCGAGAGACGATACGTAGCAGCGCAGGAGAGCTGCGGTGCGTTCGGGGGTGCAGGTGTCGTCCCAGGCCCGGTGTGGATGACCGTAGTTCGACGCGATGCGGTCGGCGGGGCGACGCCGCGATACTGGGCGGCACACAGAATGCGCGCGGGCGCGTCCAGTGGCGACCGCTCCGGCACCACGGGGAACAGCTCGGCCAGGCCACCGCGCCCGGCGGCGACCACCACCAAATCATGCTCGGCCGCCAGCCCCGATACCGCCGCCGCGGACACCGACCCGAAGCTCACCTGTCCTCCGCGCCCAAGATAGTCCTCCAGCAGCCCAGCCACGTACACACGATGGTCTACGTAGAGGCTGGGCACGTCCAACTCGCCGCGGAAGCCCAACGGCTGCGACCCGCCAACCGAGACGATGACATGCGTGGCCCAGGCTTCGGGAACGTCCCAGTGATGGACGCCCAGAGCCGCCTCACGGGCGCGAACTTTGCCAAAATGGGCGGGCGTGGAGGGCAGGCGTGAGACGCGCTGTTCGGCGGGCGTGCGCTCCGCATAGAGCCGGGCGGGCACCCCGTGCTGCTGCAAGTACAGAGCCAGATGCAGGCCGCCCACACCGGCCCCGACGATCCCGATCCGTTCCATGATGCCTCCAATTCTGGACAGGCCAACGATCCCCTCATCGCCCGGCAGCGTCAGGCGCCCGGGGGCTCTTTAAGGGATCGGGCCGCCACCAGCTCGGCAGCGGAAAGGGCGCCGACTCCCTGGACGTCGCCGGTGACGAGGCGACGGTGGTAGCTGACCTGGCCCAGGTGATAAGCGAGATGGACCGCGAGCTGGAGCAGGAGCTCCCCCGTCTGTAGAGAATGCTCCCGAATCGGCTCGGGAAACGGCAGCGACATCTGCGCTTCGCTCAGGAGAGGGAGGGTCGATGCGACGGCTGCCTCCGCCTCCGCGATGTGCTCAAGGAGCACGGCGCGCGGAACGTCGCGCGCGGCGAATTCCTCGTCGCGGTTCCGGATGTAGCCGTTGCCACCGAGGAGGGCGCCGACGTAGTGCCGCAGGTTGCCGGCCAGGTGAAGGGCCAGGGTTCCAGCTGCATTCGGCAGTCCGGGCGGGTGGACCCAGAGGAGCTGCTCGTCAGGGTACGCCTCCAACTCCAGGCGAAGGCTGCGCAGCTCACGCCGCAGGAAGGGGAGGATCAACGAGGGGAGATTCATGAGCGGCATCTTATCAAGGATGGGAGAGCGCTACCGTGTCGCCGCTCCGCATGGCACGCCCTCACGACGGCCTTCCCGTAGCGCGGACGAGGCTCGGATGGAGAGGTATCGGAGGAGGCGTGGCCACGTCGACCTCGAACTTCGCATCGAGGTGAGGCCAGAAGCGGATCGCGCCCTGGAAGCAGAGGTACCAAAGGACCCGGTGCGCGGGCTGCCAGAGAGTGGGGCGGGTGCTGCGCGGAAGCGCGATCGGCGTACTGCCGCTGCCGACCTGTACCGCCGCGTGAGGGAGCGCCAGAACCTCGATCCGATCGAACGCCGCGCTCTCGATCGCGAAGTCGCTGCCTTCATCCACGTCGTGCAGCTCGCGGCCTTCGAGGAAGATCCGCAGGTCCTCCAGCCGCTCCGCGCCGCTGGGAAAGCTCCAGGTCAGGAGGCTCGACCCACCCGGAGTCAGCCGGCCGGGAGTTAGGGTGACGCGCGGCACCGGGTTGCGGAGGGCAAGAACGCGATAGGTCAGGCTGACCCCGACCAGGAGCGCCAGAAGGAGCAGGAAGCCGGTGCGGCCCCCGAGGACCGCGACGAAGAGGAGGAGGAGGCCGGCGGCGAGCCACCAGGGCAACCTGGGGCCCGTCGGATCGCGGACGCGCCTCAGGGCCACCGGCCCGGCGTATTTTTCTGCCATCGAAGAGTCTCGCCGAAAGGCGTGAACGAGCTTTCCGATTCTAACCATTCCTCGCACGGGCGGATGTAACGAAGCTGCGCCTTCTTCGGCCGGGTGCGGAGAGGCCCCGCTGGAGCGTCGAGACACAAGCGCCGGGAATCCCGGCCTGCGGGAGGGGTTTGGAGACACTACGAGGGGCCCTGGAGACACTACGGCCGGCGTTGTAGACACAAAACGACCGGCTATAGACACTACGAGGGCAGCTATAGACACAAGACGGGTGTCTGGAGACACGAGCGACGCCCGTAGAGACATCAGCGGCGGGCTTGTAGACGCTACGGAAGGCGCTGGAGTCACAAAACTTCCGCGCGTAGACACTACCGAGAGCGGCGTAGACATAAGAAAATCGGATGGAGACACTACCGACCAGGCTGGAGACACTGGGAAGTCAACGCTAGTGTCTCCAGCGGAGTTTCTTGTGTCTACAACGTCTTCGCTAGTGTCTCCGGCCGACTTCCTTGTGTCTACAGACCGCTCCGTAATGTCTATAGACACGAGTTTCGTGTCTCCAGCACCTGCCGTAGTGTCTACGGCCGGTCGTTTTGTGTCTACAACTCCCCTCGTAGTGTCTCCAAACCCCTCTTGCGGGCCTGGGTGACTCGCCGGTGTCTCCCCGGCGCCGGGGTTCTCTCGAAAGACGACCGTAGTGTCTCAAACGGCCAGGAGGCCGGTGGATCCGCGGCCTCCGGTGGCCGCCCGGCCCGCCTAGAACTCGATCCGCCCCTGCTCGCTACCCCCCGCCGGGTAGACCAGATTGCCGTCCGGCAGCACCCGGGCGTCCGGATGTAAAGCGTGCGGATCGAGCCTCCCCGGTCCCAGGATGTGCAGCACGGGGACGTCCCGCGCCACCAGGGCGTCGGCGATCAGGCGGCGGTGGCAGCGCCAGGGGACGGCTTCGGCGCAGAGGATCGCCGTGGGGCGGGCGGCGGCACCGACACCCCGGGCGATCAGCCGCGCCAGAGCGCTCTGGAACTCCGGGGTGTTCATGTGATCGGCATAGCCGCGGAAGGCCGCGACCCGCCAGGCGGTGTTGGGGGAGTCGGGGCGCGTCGCCCGCCGGCCGCCCAGGTCGGGCTCGTGCACGTAGTCGATCCCGGCCGCCTGGAGGCTGGCTTCCAGGGCCGGACGCGAAAATTGCGGATGCCGGCGGGAGGCCGGGTACCGGCGGACGTCGGTCAGGAGCCGGATTCCGTTCTCGTCCAAAAGGGCGAGAAACTCCGCGAGGGGACGGGTCGAGTGGCCGAGGGTGTAGATCGCGGACATGCCGCGCCTACTATAGTGCGCGCTGCCTACCCCGCCCGCCGCCGCACCCGGAACGCCGCCACCGCGTGCGGCTCCTCGCCCTTGGGAAGGGCCGCGGCCAGGCGGTGGAGGGTCTTCCTCCAGGCGCGTTGGCCGGTCCACTTCCGGGCGTCGATCGGCTCGGGCACGAAGCCGGGGGCGGTGAAGCGGGCGGCGAGGTCGGGGCGGGGGAGGCCCTGGGCGTCGACGGCGACCGCCTCCCAGCCGGGGCCGCGGCGGTAGATGGCGAGCAGGCCGAAGACCTCCTCCTCGGCTGGCGGGCCGGCGAGTTGGAGGAGGGCGACCCGGCCGCGCGGGCCGTCGGCGAGCTCCGCCAGGATGCCCTCGACCAGAGGGTGGCCGGAGGCGAAGAAGTCGCGCCCCTCGTCCTCGACCGCCTCCTCGCGGTCGAAGGTGCCGAGGAAGCCCGACCCCAGCGGCACTCCCGGCAGGTGATCGATCAGCGACTCGGCGCCGAGCTCGATCAGCCAGGTGCTCCGGCCGCTCTGCTCGGCGATCGTGAAGCCGAAGCGGGCGGCGGCGCGGAGGACGACCGATTCGGTGAGAAATTCGAGGTCGGGGGGGACGCGGGCGAGGAGGCCCGTCGCCATCTCCGGCCGGTAGGGGTCGCGGTGAAGCTCCTGGTAGGCCGCCTGCTGCACCCGGCTGCGCGCCTCCTGGGCCTCGGCGAGCACGTCGGCGAAGACTTCCGGGTCGACCTCGCCCGGCCCGGCGAGCGCCACCTGGGTGATCGCCCGCGCCACGTGGCGCAGCTCGCGCTCCAGGCCGCCCAGCGGCTCGGCGAAGAGGCCGATCGCCTCGTAGAGCGAGACGACCGCCCGGCCGAGACCCGCCGGCGGGCGGAAGTAGACGATCTCGGTCGGCAGGGTGCGGCCGATGCGGTCGAGCCGGCCGATCCGCTGCTCGACGACCGCCGGGCTCCACGGCAGGTCGAAGAGGACGAGCCGGCGGCAGAACTCGAAGTTGCGCCCCTCGCCGCCGGCCTCGGTCGAGAGCAGGAGGGCGGGGCCGGTGGGGAGGCGAAACTGCGCCACCTCGATGTCCCGCCGCTCGGGGGAGAGCCCCTCGTGGAAGAGGGCGACCCGCGAGAGCGCCCGGCGCTCCAGCGCCTCCTTGACCCGCTCCAGGCTCTCCTTGTGGGCGACGAAGACGAGCGTCTTCTCGCGCTCCCGCGCCCAGACCGCCGCCTGCTCGACGAGCCAGGCGAGGCGCGGGTCGGCGCGATCGGCGCTGCCGGCGATCTCGGCGAGGGCCGCGGTCGCTTCGTCGGCGCGATGGAGAAGGCCGGTCACGGTGATCGGAGCGGCCAGGGCGCGCTCGACGATCTCGGCCTTCTTCCGTCTCCCCACTTCGTGGTCGGCCGGCACGGCGCGCGCCCGCTCCTCCAGGCGCAGCATCGCCTCCCAACCGGCCGGATCGTCGATCTCGACCGGCACCCCGACCCTGGGCGGCAGGCCGCCGATGTCCGACCGGCGGGTGGCGCTGGTGCAGGGGGGGAGGGGGGCGCGGCGGGCCAGGCGCTCCTCAATGCTCTCTTCCAGGAACTCCTCCGGGCGGAGCAGCTCGATCAGTCGGAAGAAGCCGTGGGCGTCGTCCTCCAGCGGCGTCGCGGTGAGGAGGAGGGTATTGCGGGCCAGACCGGCGATGGGCGAGACGGCGCGGTAGGCGGGGTTCCCGGGGTGGCCGGGCGGGCGCTTCAGGTGATGGGCCTCGTCGACCACCAGGAGGTCGATCCCGGCCTCGACCGCCTGCGTGGTCAGCTGCGGCCGCGCGATCAGCGTGTCGAGCCCGAGGATCGCCCGGCGGTGGACGTCGAAGGGGTTGAAGTTCGTCCCGTGGTCCTTCGCCACGTCGGCCAGGCGCTTCTCGTCGAGGAGGACGAAGACCTGGTGGTGCTTCCTCCACAGCTCGCCCAGCCACTGCACGGTGAGGGTCTCGGGGGCGATGACCAGGACCCGCCCGGCGCGGCCGGTGTGGATCAGGCGATTCAGGATCAGGCAGGCCTCGACCGTCTTGCCGAGGCCGACCTCGTCGGCCAGGAGCCAGCGCACCGGGTCGGAGGCCGAGGCGCTCTCGGCAGCGTAGAGCTGGTGCGGGAAGAGGCGGATGCGGCCGCCGAGGAAAGAGCCCAGCCCCTCCGCCTCGCGCAGGCGGGAGAGGCGCAGGCCGTCCAGGCGGTTGGCGAAGTCCTCAAAGGCGTCGACGCTGCCGCGCTCCAGGCGCTCCAGGGGAGAGGGAGCGGCGGGGAGCGGCCAGAGCTGATCGGCGTTCACCTCCCGGCCGTCGTCGAGGCGCACCGAGCGTTTGACCACCGCGGCGACGACCACCGTCTCCCCCGTGCCCTCCAGCCGCGCCCGGGTCCCCGGTTCGAGGACGAGGGGGACGAGCGCGCTGTCGCCGGCGGCGAGAGTCAGGGTCTCCCCGGAGTCCGGGAACTCGACAGTCAAGCTACGGCCGGCGATGTCGACGACCTTCCCCGGCCCGAGGCCCGGGTTCAAGCGGTGGGTGAGTCGATCGCCGCGCTTCCACATGTGGGCGGGATTGTAGCGGAAGAGGGAAGAGGAAGTCGTATGCTACCATGTGGCAGACGAAAGGCGACTTCCTGTATGCGAACCACAATCCACATTGAAGATGGCCTCTTTGCTGACCTCATGAGGCTTACTCACGCGACGACGAAGACTCAGGCCGTGCGGGACGCGCTTAGGGAGTTCATTCGACTGCGCCGCAAGGAAGAGCTTCTGGCACTCCAGGGCCGGCTCGAAATCGAGGACAACTGGCGTCAGCTTCGCGAGAGCGAGCTCGAAGAAGCCTGAGCCGATGGCGAACGTCATCATCGACACCTCTGCTTGGATCCAGTTTTTTCGGTACGGCAGCGATGAAATCAGCCGGCTTGTGGCAGAGTTTGTAAGGAACGACCAAGCCGTGGTGACCGGGGTTGTGCTGACGGAGCTCCTTCAGGGCATCAAGACGGACAAGGAACGGCAACACCTGACCGCCTTGTTCTCTAGCCTGCCCTTCATCGAGACGGTGCGGGAGGACTGGCAGAACGCTGGTGAGGATCTCCAAGCGCTACGGCGGCGCGGAATCACGGTTCCAGTGACCGACGCGGTCATCGCGACCGTCGCCCACCGGCGAGGGCTGCCTGTGCTGACCACCGATCCACACTTCAAGAGCTTCAAGGTGAATCTGGTTGGTCCCAAGATTTGACCATTCAGAGCGGTTAGGGGCGGATAAGGGTGGTGTAGAGTGAGCGCATCGTGGAACGGACCGCCCTGTCCCCAGGCTTCCGGCTCGCCGAATGGGAAGTGCGGCCGGAGGATGGCTCGCTCCGTTCGCCGCAGGCCGCGCACCGTCTCGAACCGCTCCTGATGGCCCTGCTGGTCTTCCTCGCCTCCCGGGCCGGGCAGGTGGTGTCGAAGCAGCAGCTCCTGGAGGCGGTCTGGGAGGGTCGCTTCGTCAGCGACGAGACGATCAAGGGGAGCCTCTACCAGCTGCGCAAGGCCCTGGGCGACGATCCGCGCCGGCCGCGCTTCGTCGAGACCCTCCCCAAGCGGGGCTACCGGCTCCTCGTGCCCCCCGTGCCGCTGGTACCGTTAGCGGCAGCGCCGATCGCCCCCGGGCCTGACGGCACGGCCGAGGATCTCCATCAGAAAGGCCGTGCCGCCCTCTCCGGCCAGCCCGGTCCCGCCGCGCTCCAGCAGGCCCGGCTCTACTTCGAGCGCGCCGTGCAGTCCGCGCCGGACCACGCCGCGGCGTGGTCCGGCCTCGCCCGCACCTACCTCCTCATGGTCCTCCTCGGGCTCGGCCGGGGCAGCGAGATCCTGCCCCGCGCCCGCGACGCGGCGTCGCGGGCGGTGGAGCTCGACCCGGAGCGGGCCGAGGCCCACGTGGCGCTGGGGGCAGTCCGCTTCCTTCACGATCACGATTTCGCGGCGGCGGAGGCGGAGCTTCGCCGGGCGGTCGACCTGGCACCCGGCGATGCCTTGGCGCACCGCTGGTATGCGCGGCTCCTCTCGACGCTGGGCCGGCACGACGAAGCCCTGGCCGAGGCCCGGATGGCGCTGGCGGCCGATCCGCTCTCCCTGCCGGTCCGTCGCGACCTGATCGAAGTCGCGTTCCTCGCCCGGCGCTACGCGGAGGCGCTCGCCGAATCCCGCCAACTGTTCGACATCGATCCCCACCTCCCCGACGTGCAGCTGGGCCTGGTGTGGATCTACGCCTTGCAGGGGAAAGAACCGGAGGCGTACGATGCCTTCCGGCGCGGGCTCGATCTCCTGGGCGTCGGGCCGCCGATCCTGGAGCGGGCGCGCGCGGCGTTCGAAAGCGGCGGCCTGCAAGCGGTCCTCCGGCTATGGGCCGAGCTCCTGGAGCACGAGGCCGAGTTGGGGCAGAAAAACCAGATCGATCTGCTGAACCTCTACGCCCTGCTCGGCGAACGGGAGCGCTGCTTCGCTCTCCTGGAACGGGCGTACGCGGAAGGAAATCCCTATCTCCTCGCCCTGTCGGTCTCCCCGGTCTTCGACTCTCTGCGCACCGATCCCCGCTATGCGCGGCTCCTGGAACGCCTGGGTTTGTGAATCGTAGGTCCCCCACCTTTTCCCCACCGGATCTCCACCTCTCCTCCGACCTCGGTTTCCCCGCGGCTTCCTATACTGGCCGCAGGCTGAAGAACGCCGAAAAGGAGCGAGAGAGATGAACGAAAATCAGATCGAAAAAAGTGGACAGTCCCCGGCCCGCCGGGTCCGGACGATCGCCGGTTCCGCGGCCGTGGCCGTGCTCATCACCGCCGTCGGCCAGGGCGTTTGGGGAACGCTCGCCTTCGTCAACATGAAAACCACGCCCGCTTTCCCCTGGGCGGTCGTCGCCATGGCCCCGCTTCTCTGGCTGATGTGGCAGTACCTGAACGGTAGGGGCTGGCCGCAGCGCACCGCCGAGACACGGCGCGCGCTCCTGCGGGCGCGGCCGGTGTCCGGCTCGCAGCTCGCCTGGGCGCTCGTCGCGGGCGTTTTCTCGATTGCCGCCGCCTCCGGGCTCTGGATCGTCCTCTTCGATCTCGTCCCGATGCGCGCCAACCTCCTGCCGAACCTCTCCAAGATCCCGCTTTCGACCCTGCTGCCAATCCTGCTGATGGGCTGCCTCGCCGCCCCGTTCTCCGAGGAGGCCGCCTTCCGCGGCTACTTCCAGGGCCGGCTCGAACGGGAGATCGGCGGCCCGGTCGCGATCTTGCTCTCGTCGATCCTCTTCGCCCTGGTGCATCTCACCCAGGGCCTCTTCTGGCCCAAGCTCCTGGTCTACTTCCTGGCCGGCCTGGCCTTCGGCCTCATCGCCCGGCTCACCCGCTCGATCCTGCCGGGGATCGCGGTCCATGCCCTGGCCGATCTCACCTTCTTCACCCTGGTCTGGCCCTACGACGGCGCACGGCGCCAAGTCTGGGAGACCGGCACCGGCGCCTGGTTCTGGCTCCACGTCGCGCAGGTCGTCGTCGGCGGCCTGCTCGCGGTCCTCGCCTTTCGCCGGCTGGCGACGGCACCGGCGCCCACGATGTTCAGCGGACCAGCCCGAAGCCGCGCAATGGCTTGAACAGGGACTCGCCTCGACGCTCTTTGCACCCTGACTATTGCCCGGCGCCGAGCTCGCGAGTCATCTCGATCATCGTTCGCCGGAATCCCGCGCGCGCGAACAGGCGCTGGGCGGCCCCGTTCCGCTCGGCCGTCGAGAGCACGACCTGGGGCGCGCCTTTCCTCTGGAGTGCCGCCAGTGTCGCATCGAGCAACATTCGGCCGACGCCCTGCCCGCGATGGGCGGGATCGACCACGATGTCATACAGCACGCCCGCCGGCCCGCGCAGCGACATGTAATCCGTTCCCTCGACTCCCGAGTAGGTGTAGCCGACCACCTCGCCGTCGCGCTCGGCGACCAGGATGACGATGTTCGGCTCAGCGAGCTGCCTCCCGAGAAACGAGCCATATCCGTGCTCGGTCTGCGGTGTCGCAGCGATGAAGCGGTCCGGGTCGAAGTCGTGGTGCGTACGGACGAGGAGTGCGCCGAGCCGGCCAATGGCTTTGACGTCTGCGGGCGCCGCGGGGCGGATGGCAACGTCCGGCAGCGGGGCGTGAAGGGCGTCGTCCATCCGGTCTCCGATTGCAGTTAAGTCAAAGCGTTCAAGGGAAACGTCTACTTGCCAAGCCACTCGAACCGATACGCCAGCTCCGGCCCCTCGGTTCCTTCGTACGCGAGCTGGGCGACGAGCAGCGCGAACGGCTCGGTGGAACGGGCCATCCGTAAAGGACCGGCATCCACGGGATCGAAGCCCACGTCGCGGATCAGCTCGGCGGCAATCCCCTTGCTGCCCGAATCGTCTCCGCAGTAGACCAGGCTGGGCCGGGTGGCCTTGCGCCGGGCCGCAAAAACGCTGAAGAGCACTTCGCTCGGCACGGTATTGAAAGCACAGACGACCTGCGCGTCTGGAACCTTCTTGGCGAGCTCCTCCGCGCCGGAGGTCGTGTGGCCGAGGACGAGATCGGTGTCGTGAGCGTTCATCGGGAGCGAGCAGCTCACGATCACCTTTCCCGACAGGTCGCCGGCCTGCGCCAGGACGTCGTCCATGCGGGACCAATGCACCGCCAGCAGGAGAGCGTCCGCCCCCTCCGCGGCCTCGCTCGGCGTGCCCGCTCGCGCGTTTCCACCCGCCTCTCGTGCGAGCCCGGTCAGCTTTTCGTGCCGTCGCGCGTAACTGAACACGACCTCATGTCCCGCTCGCGCGAAGATCGTGCCGAGCTTTCCGCCCATCAAGCCTGAACCCAGAATACCGACTCGCATGCTGCGTACCCTCCGATGTGCCGCGGCGCGGTGAACCCATTGTAGGAGCGCTGGGGCGCGGGCGGTAAGCCGCCCTGGTGTAAGATGCCCCTCCTCTCGACCCCGGTTCCCTGCCATGAGCGACTCCCTCAGCGCGCCCGCCCCCATCGCCTCGTCCCGCAGTCTGTGGGCGAGCCCGGATTTCGTCAAGCTGTGGAGCGGGCAGACGATCTCCGAGCTGGGCTCGCGCATCACCCGGGAGGGGCTGCCGCTGACCGCGGTGCTCGTGCTGCACGCCAGCACCGTGCAGATGGGCTTCTTGACCGCCCTGGGCGGCGCCTCGGTTCTGGTCTTCGGATTGATCGCGGGGGTGTGGGTCGACCGGCTGCGCCGGCGGCCGCTCCTCATCGCGACCGATCTGGGCCGGGCGGCGATCCTCGCCTCGATCCCCCTGGCCGCCGTCGCCGGGGTGCTCCGGATGGGGCAGCTCTACGCCGTCGCCGCCCTGGCCGGGGTGCTCACCGTCTTTTTCGACGTCGCCTACCAGTCCTACCTGCCGGCGCTCGTCGAGCGCGAGCAGATCCTCGAAGGCAACAGCAAGCTCGCCCTCTCCGCCTCGATCGCCGAGATCGCCGGGCCGGGGGTGACCGGCGTCCTGGTGCAGGCGATCACCGCGCCCATCGCGATCCTCTTCGACGCGCTCTCTTTCCTCGTCTCGGCGCTCTCGGTGAGCCTGATCCGGAAGCCGGAGCCGCCGCCGGTCGCGCGCGAGCCGGAGCACCTCGTCGCCGAAACGCTCGCCGGCCTGCGTTTCATTTTCCGCCATCCGGTGCTCCGGCCGCTCGGCCTGCGCTGGGCGACCACCTTTCTCTTCATGGGCTTCCTGGGACCGCTCTATGTGCTCTACGCCATCCAGGTCCTGCATCTCAAGCCGGCGATGCTCGGCGTCATCATCGCGCTGGGCGGTGTCGGCGCCATGGTCGGCTCCGTCGTCGCCCCCCGGCTCGTGCGGCGGTTCGGCCTGGGGCCGGTCTTCGTCGGCTCGGCCCTCGTCCACGGGACGACCAGCCTCTTCATCCCCTTGGCCGGCTGGACCGGCGCGCCGATGGCCTTCGCCGTCGGCTGCCTCATGGTGCCGCAGCTCTTCGGCGACATGGCCTTCATGGTCTATTACATCAACGAGCTCAGCCTGCGGCAGACGGTGGCGCCGGAGGAGGTGCTGGGCCGGGTCAACGCCGGGATGCAGCTCCTCGGCCGCGGCATCTGGCCGCTCGGCGCGCTCCTGGGCGGCGGGCTCGCCGCGGTGCTGGGTGTGCGCACCACCCTGGTGGTCGCGGCCACCGGGGTCCTCCTCTCGACCCTCTGGCTCCTCGCCCCGCCCGTCCGCCGGCTGGAGTAGGGCCGGCCGGGCCGGCCGCGCCGTTTCAATAGGCGATCGCGAGCTTGCCGATCATCGTCCCCGACTCGACCCGTTTGTGAGCTTGCCGGTGGGTCTCGGCGGTGAAGCCGGAGAGGGTCTCCTGCAAGGTGGTGCGCAGGCGGCCGGCGTCGACCAGGTCGGCCACGCGGTCCAGGATGCGGTGCTGCTCGATCATGTCGGGCGTTTCGAAGCTGGAGCGGGTGAACATCAGCTCCCAGGCGAGGGTGGCGCTTTTCCCCATGAGCTTCCCCACGTCGAGCCGCGGCGCGCCGAGGATGGAGCAGATCACCCCCTGCGGGCCGACCAGCTCGGCCATCGCCTCCCAGTGGCCCTCGAAGTCGTTGGTGCAGAAGATGTAGTCGACGTGTAGGTGGCCCAGGGCTCGCACCGATGGGAGGAGCTCTCTGTGGTCGGCGATCGCGTCCGCCCCCAGCTCGCGGCACCAGCCGGCCGACTCCGGGCGCGAGGCGGTGGCGATCACGGTGAGGCCGGTCAGCTGCTTGGCGATCTGGATGGCGATCGAGCCCACGCCGCCGGCGCCGCCGACGACGAGGAGGGTCTTCCCTGCGCCGCCGCCCTCCGGGACGTGCATGCGATCGAACAGCGCCTCCCAGGCGGTGAGCGAGGTGAGCGGCAGGGCTGCGGCCTGGGCGTCGTCGAGGCTCGCCGGCTTTTTCCCGACGATGCGCTCGTCGACGAGGTGGAATTCCGCGTTGGTGCCCGGCCGCTGGATGCTCCCGGCGTACCAGACCGCGTCCCCCACCGCAAAGAGGCGGACCTCGGAGCCGATGGCCTCGACCGTACCGGAGGCGTCGAAGCCCAGGATGCGCGGCGCCGGGAGCACGGTGCCCTGGGCCGAGCGCTGCCGCTGCTTGACGTCCACCGGGTTGACCGAGACCGCCCGCACCCGCACCAGGAGGTCGTGGGGACCCGGAACCGGGGTCGCAGCCGGGAATTCGAACAGGCTCTGCGGGTCGTCGACGGGAAGGGAGGTGGTGAATCCGATGGCTTTCATGGGGGGACGCTATCCGCAGCCACCTCGGTTTGACAAGCGGCTTGGTGGGCCGGACGATTCACGGGTATCCTTGGGGGAGTCGATTCGGTGGAAGCGTGGGGAAACGTACACCATGAATGGAGGCCCTTGTCATGTTCCAACTTCCACGACGGTCGCTCTGGGCAGGGCTCGCCGCCGGCCTGCTCGCCCTCTCGGGGCTCGCCTGCTACCGGCATCACCTGCCCACGGAGTTCGTGGCCTGCCCCGACCTTTCCGGCGGCTGGGAGGAGGTGGCCGACAGCTCGTGTCTCGGTACCCGGCGCTCCTCCCTGTCGCTCAAGCAGACGGGCTGCACGGTCTTCGCCTCCAGCGCCGGTCTCCAGGCCGACGTCACCCTGGCCCTGGACGAGCGGGACCGGGCGACGGCACGACTCAACTTCTTCGGCTGTACCGGCTCGGTCAGCGGGACCGCCACGTTCAACGGCCACGAGGTCAACGGCGAGTTCGAAGGCACCACCAGCGGTCCGCAGTCCAGCTGCTGCGGCCACGTCAAGGGAACCTTCCGCTGGCTGCGGTGAGGCGAGCCCCCCTTCAGAAGGCGGTGTCGGCGGAGCTGGCCGGTGCGCCTTCCGGATGGTGATAGGTCTTGGTGGCGCCGGTCGCGGTATCCGTCACCGTCACCGTGGAGTCGACGCCCGAGAGCCCGGCGAAGAAGACCCAGAAGTGCCCGTTGAGCGCCCGGCCATCCAGGATCTTGACCACCAGCTCGGGGTTGCCGGCGGCGAAGAACCAGAAGGCGCCGGTGTTCTGGAACAGCGGCACCGCCGTGGCGCTGGTGCTGGCGATCCCCGGGAGCCGCCAGCTGACCCGCACCGCGAAACGCGACGCCGCGAGGCAGAGGGTGTCGGCGGCCGGGACACAGGAGGCGCCCGCCGGGGTGGCGGTGGGCGCCGCGACGAAGGGTGCCCCGACCGCCGGGCTGGCGTCGCCGGCCACCGCGAAGGCGTTGGTGTCGGCGAAGCTCGCCAGGCGACCCCGGGGGTTGATGTAGGTGCGAACCTTGGCCGTCGCCACTTCGGTGACGGTCAGGGTGTAGGCGACGTCGCTCAGGGCGCCGCCAAACAGCCAGAAGCGCCCGTTGACCGGCCGGCCGTCGACCATCTTGACCACCAGCTCGACGCTCTCCGGCGAGAAGAACCAGAAGCCGCCGCCGCCGTCGGTCAGCGGGCTGACGTGCGCGTCGCCGCCGGTGCCATCGCCAAGCGCCCAGTGGACCCGCAGGGCGAAGCGTCCCGCCTCCAGGCAGAGGACGGAGTCGCTCGGCAGGCAGGCGCCGGCCGGGGGCGGCGAGAGGACGATGCCGGCTCCGGCGACCTGCCAATGCCGGCCGGCGTCCGCGCTCGCCAGCAGGCCCACGTCCTCGGCTCCGGCATAGAGCCGTCCCGGCACGGCGCCGTCGAGCGCCAGCGGCTGGAGCCCTCCGGGGCGCGCGAAGAGCTGGGTCCAACTCGTGCCGTCGTCGACGCTCGACCAGATCTGCCCCACGCCGGACGTGGTCTCGAGGGCGAGATAGAACGTACCGGAGGACCGATCGAAGACCAGCCCGGTGGGGGAGGCTCCTGCGGGCAGGCCGGCGCGGACGATCTCCCAGGTCGTTCCGGCGTCCCGGCTGCGCACCGGGTCCGTCCCGACCACGCCCAGGAGCGTTCCGGGGATTCGCGAATCCCAGCGCAGCGTATTGAGGTAGCCAAAAAAGCCGCCCGGCAGATCGCCGACATAGGACCAGCTCTGGCCGCCGTCGGCGCTGTGGAGAGCGGCCGGGCTCACGTCCAGATGGAAGGCAAACCCCATGACGTAGACGTTGTCGGGGTTGGCCGGGTCGACGTCCACTTCATAGATGCCCTCGATCGCCGGTGGGAGGGGGGCGAGCGGCCGCCAGGTCGCGCCGCCGTCGTCGCTGCGCGACACCCCGGTGAAGTCCAGGATGCCGGCCGAGCTCGCCAGGTAGAGGGTGCGCGGCGCCCCGGGAGCGATCGCCAGGACACCGCTTGGCGTCGGGTTGACGATCCGCCAGGTCGCGCCGCCGTCGGTCGACTGGGCGAGGCCGGCGCTGCCCTCGGCGTAGACGGTGAGCGGATCGACCGGATCGGTGACGACGCCCGACCAGGACAGCGGCGAGGCGATGGGAGCCGGTTTCCAGGAGGCGCCGCTGTCGATCGAGCGGAGGAGGCCCAGGCCAGGGAATGCCGTCCAGAGCACGCCCGCGCCGCCCGCCGCGGGCGCCAGGTTGGAGACCGCCTGGCCGCGCGGTGCGACGCCGCTCCCCTGGAGCGCCGGAGCCGCCGATGCCGCCGATGCCACCGGCATGAGAACCGCCAGGGTGCAGATCGCCAGGAGTCCCGCGCCAGCCTGCCGTCCAACCCGTGCTGCCAGCTCCAGCATGATCTCCCTCCTTTCTATGTCATAACGGCATGATACAACCAGAGAAAGGAGTTGCTGTCAAGCGGCAATGGCAATGTTCAGGCGAGGTTCAGGGAGTCGGGCTCAGGAACTTCCCCTCCTTGAGCTCCTCGAACGCCTGGCGGAGCTGTTCCTGGGTGTTCATGACGATCGGTCCGTACCAGGCGACGGGCTCCGCGAGCGGCTTGCCCGAGACCAGGAGGAAGCGGAGGCCCTCGTCCCCGGCCTGCACGGTGACCTCGTCGCCGCGGTCGAAGAGGATGAGCGAGCGGTTGTCCGCCTCCGCGGGGGGAGTGGTGTCCGCCCAGCCCACGCCCTCGGTCGGCACCGCGAGGGGGCCGGAGGCGTTGCAGAACTTCCCCGACCCCGCGAACACGTAGGCGAAGGCGTGGCGGGTGGTCTCGACCGGCAGGGTCTTCCGTCTTCCGGGCGCCACCGACACGTCGAGGTAGACCGGGTCGGCGGCGATGCCGTCCACCGGACCGGTCCGCCCCCAGAAGCTGCCGCAGACGACGCGCACGTGGGTGCCGTCGTCGTCGGTGATCTCGGGGATGTCGCCGGTCTTGACCTCCTGGTAGCGCGGCGCCGTCATCTTGAGCGACGAAGGGAGGTTCGCCCACAGCTGGAAGCCGTGCATCCGGCCCGCCGGGTCGCCCTTCGGCATCTCCTGGTGGATGATCCCCCTTCCCGCCGTCATCCACTGGACGTCGCCGGCGGCGATGGCGCCCTGGTTGCCCATGCTGTCGCTGTGCTCGACGGTCCCGGCGAGGACGTAGGTGATGGTCTCGATCCCGCGGTGCGGGTGCCACGGGAAGCCGGCCAGGTAGTCCTCCGGAACGTCGTTGCGGAAGTCGTCGAGGAGGAGGAAGGGGTCGAAGTCCGAGGTGTTGCCGAAGCCGAACGCCCGGCGCAGGTGCACCCCGGCGCCTTCGACGGCCGGCTTGGCCCGGATGAGCCGCTGCACCGGTCGAATGGACATGGAAACCTCCCGTAGGTGCTACGTTGCTTCATCGCACCCGGACCAAGCGTAGCAGAGTTTCGCCGGAAACACGGGCCGCGCCTGACCCCACGAAGCGGGCCATCCAACTCTCCAACCCGGCCTCGATCGCGCGGCGGTTGATCGAGGACTGGCTGGTGAGGTAGGGGGGGGTGGTCTCCCCCCTCCGTCTTCAGCGCTTCGCGAAGTCGAGGACGCCCAGGACCGCGGCCGCAGCCGAACCGGCTGGCGCTTCACAGACCGGGCTCGAAGCCAGAGGCAGGTTCGGCGCAGCCAGGTCCGCCTGCCAGAAGCCCGCGGGTGCCGCGGCGCTGGAGAAGCAGATGTCGTAGCAGTCGAACCGTGGATCGGAGATGCAGCAACGCTCCACGGGATCCCAGGTGTAGCGGCACACCCCTGGGTAGGCGGCGCAGGGATTTGTCGCCCAGACCGGTTGCAGGGCCGGCACCAACGACAGGAACAACGCGAGGACGAGCGTCAGCTTACAGAGCTTCGAGGGGCTTGCGGTCTTTCGGTTCATCTCGGTTCCTCCTGGACATGAATGTCCGTCTATTTGGTGATTATCTCTCTTTCGGCTTTCCTGGCCAACGTTGGAGCTTCGGCGGGGGGCCAGTGGTACCCTGATCTCATGTCGATGCGCGCCGGCCAGACCTGGTCCTTCCCGGGTTGATCGAGGACTGGCTGGCCGGGTAGGGTCTGGCTCGAAATGGCGTGGAAGCCACTCCGACGGCTGCGCTGCTCCCTCCGGGCAGCGCCGGAGTGTCCCGGGATCTCCCCAAAACGGCTCGAAATTCAATTCGAGCGGCGCGAAATGCATTTCAGGTGGCTGGAAATGTATTTCGGGTGCCTCGAAATGTATTTCGAGCGGCTCAAAATGTATTTCGGGAGGCGCGAAATGAATTTCGGGCCGAGTGTTTTATATTTCGCTGGGGGCGAAATGCATTTCGAGTGGCTGGAAATGCATTTCGAGTGACTTTTTTTGCATTTCGAGTGACTTGGGATGAATTTCGAGGGCTCGGGGAGACGTTTGGAGTCCCTGTCCTGCCATTTTGGCAGGCTCCTGAGCGGTATTCAGGGCCGGATGTCCTCTTCGGAGGACGCGCTGAGAGGCATCAGGCCGAAGACTTCGATCGCGGATCAATCGCCTGCGCTCGTCCCGCGGTGCCGTACGACTCGCACGCGGTCGGGGAGGATGCGGTAGGTCGTGACGTCGGTGAAGGAGCCGCCGCCGGCCTCGGGGCCGCTGGTCCAGGAACCCTCCCCGGTGATTGTCACCAGGCCCTTCTTCTCCTGGCGGACGCGGAGGCTCGACCAGATGCTCTGGTGGGTCGCCGTGTAGGGGGTCGCGTTGCAAGCGGAGGCGAAGTCGCCGCTCTTGCCGATGTTCGCGGCGTCGGCTTGGTCCAGGTTGACGGCGGGGATGCCGTCCTTGAACCAGGTCTTGACCAGAGCGAGCTGTGCCTCCGAGCACTGGCGGCCGAGGCCCAGGGCGGTGGTGAGCGGGCACTGCATGTCGTAGGTCTTCCCGTCCTCGCTCCAGGTTCCCGGAGGGCAGCCGCCGTTGGCCCGCATGGCATAGAAGGCGAGGATCGCCCGCATCGCCGGGGTCAACGGCCCCAGGCGCTCGAGATGAACCTCGACCGTCATCGAGTCGGAGCCCGACAGGACCTCGAACTCACCCGTCGCGGGCGGACCGGCCTGGAGCGGCGTCGAGAGAACGATCGCGCAGACCGCGAGGATGGCGCTGAGCCGGGGAGCTGAGGTCAGCCTGAAGCTTGAACCGTTCAAGGAGGGGCAACCCCTCAGCGGCTGCTGGCGTGGAGAATCGTCAGGCCGACGACCTCGTCCCCTTCATAGCGCACGATGATGTCGTCGTCCGTCAGCTCGCTGTCCGTGGCGTGACTCGGTTTCTTGAAGTTGACGTAAAGGACATCTGCCTCCGCGTCATAGGAGGACCAGAGATAGCCTTGCGGTGCGTCGCGGACGGCGGGGATCAGGCTCAGGTAGGTACGAACGGCTAGGTCGGCCATATCTGCTTCCTCCGGTCGAGAGATGCAGCCCTGCGGGTCAGGAACGCCGTGATGACGAAGCCATCATCCTCTTCCTGAATCTCCCGGTAGACTACGACGAGATACTTCCCCGACTCGATCTCACGAATTGCGAGAAGCTCTCCCTGCTGACCTGCGACGATGCGAGCCGGTTCCGAGATCGTGGCGAGTACCTCGAGTCGCATCCCTGCAAGCTCGGAGTGTTCTTCCGTGATGTGCATCCAGCGCTCGGCGGTCAAACGAACAAGCAGGCCGCTTTTTGAGATGGTGCTCTCGGTCATCGAGGTCCGCCGCAAGACATGGACTCATCGGGTTCGCCCCTCTGTGCACCGCTCATGCTAGCACCGGTCGGGAGGCAATGCGCAGGGCGTCGCAGGCCGATTCGGCGGCCGTGTTGCGTCGGCCGAGGTCTTGCTCTATGCTGAATGCTGTAATTTGCCGATCTCGAAAAGGAGAGAGCCATGAACCGGCTGCCGTGTCTGGCCATCGTCCTCCTCACCGTCCTCGTCACGGCATGCGGTGGTGGGCACCACTCGCCCTCCGAGCCGGCGGGGCCGGACAGCGTCTCGGCCGTAAGCCTCTCTCCGACGAACGGCTCCCGTCTCGTCCCGGGCAACGTCGTCACCTTCAGCGCGACCGTCAACTACGAGCTCCAAAGCGAAAGCTCGGGCTCCATCCTCCTGGTCGTCCAGGACCAGGACTACCACCTCCTCACCGTGGGGCCGCAGGCCAAAGCCTCGGTCAACCGCGGCCGGGGCTCGGCGACCTTGTCGGATCACGTCACGGTGCCGGCGGCGGGCGTCAGCCAGGTCCGGATCTACTTTGCCCTGGTCCCACCGGATGTCTCGGCGGTACAGTACCTCTCCTCGGCGCAAGCCCAGCCGGCAGCGACCTATCCGGTCGGCTCGTAGGAAGGCTCGGTAGCCGGTCCGGTGCGGCCAGGCCTTGCCGATACATATCCTTCCTTGTACTATACAGACAGAGAGGAGACACCGGATGGGCGCCCCCGCCAAGCCGTCGCACCTCAAGCGCAAGAACCTGATTCTCGATCAGTGTAAGATCGACCGCGCCAAGCACCTCCTTGGGGTTACCACCGAGACCGAGGCGATCACCCGGGCCCTCGATGCGGTCACGGAAATGGCCCAATTCCAGGCTGAGGTGGAGGCGGGCTTCGACACCCTCGTCGGCGCTGGTGGCTTTGTGGACGCTCTCGGCACGGCTTCGAAGTAAGCCTTGTTCCTGCTCGACTCCAACGTCTACATCGCCGCCTTCAACGAGCCCGGTTTCGGGCCATCGTTCCGGCGCTTCCATCGAGACCAGCTGCCGAGGATCATTCTCAGCGCTGTCGTCGCCCATGAGTTGCTCGTCGGCGCCCGCACCGTGAACCGCCAACGGGATCTGGCGCGCGGGCTCTTGGAACCGTTTCGCACCCGCCGAAGGATCCACGTGCCGGGTTTCCCCACCTGGGAGCTGGCGGCAGATATTGATCGCCGACTCCGCGCCCACAGGGGATACGAGGCCAGCTTAGCCCAGCGCAGCTTCGCCAACGACATCCTGATCGCGGCCACGGCTCGTGAGCTTGGCGCCACCATCGTCACACGGAATGTGGGCGACTTTGACCTGATCAGCCGGGTGCTTCCGCTCAAATATGTGGCACCGTGGCCGGAGACTGCCTAATCCGATTTCAGCCACTTTCCTGCACCCGCCCCTCCGCCTCCAGCTTCCCGAGCAGCCGCAACAGCCCGTCCAAAATCGTCAACGGATGCGGTGGGCAGCCGGGGATGTAGAGGTCGACGGGGACCGTCGAGGCCGCGCCGCCGTGCTGCTCGGGGCTGTCGCGGAAGGGGCCGCCGCTGATCGCGCAGGCGCCGACCGCGATGACGATCTTGGGGGCGGGCACGGCGGCGTAGGTCTTTTCCAGGGCGAGCCGCATGTTCTCGGTGACCGGGCCGGTAAGGATAAGCCCGTCGGCGTGGCGGGGCGAGGCCACGATCTGGATGCCGAAGCGGCCGAGGTCCCAGACGACCGTCTGAAGGACGTTGACGTCCGACTCGCAGCCGTTGCAGCCGCCGGCGCTCACCACCCGCAGCTTCAAGGATCGGCCGAAGAGGCGGCGCAGGCGCTCGTCGAGCGCGGTGGCCAAGGCGAGCGGTGGCTCGCCGACCACGAGCCCCTCGCGGGTCCGGCTCGCCAGCCGGTAGTCGGAGGTGTAGGTGATCGCCCCCTCGGGACAGGCTTCGCTGCACTCCGGGCAGAAGAGACAGGCCCCGAGGTCGATCTGCACCCCGGCACTCTCCTCGATGGTGATCGCCCGGGTGGGGCAGACGTCGGCGCAGACCCGGCAGCCCTCGGGGCAGCGGGCGGTGTCCACCTGCGGCAGGCCGCGGAAACGCTCCGGCAGCGCCGGGGGCGGACCGTCCGGCCAGGCCAGGGTCCGGTGCCCCTGGCGGGCGCGTTCGAGGATCGCTTTGATCATAGATCATGTCCGCAGTAGGAGAGGTTGAAGCTCTTGTTGCAGAGCGGGAAATCCGAGATCGGCTCGCCCCGCAGCGCCAGGGCGAGGGCAAACCAGTTGTGGAACGACGGATCGATCACTTTATAGCGCGCGAAGCGCCCGGCCGCGTCGGTCACGGCCACGTGGCAGATCTCGCCGCGCCAGCCCTCGACCAGCGAGACGACGAGCCGATCCGCGGCGCGCGGGCCGAGCGGCGCGCGGACCGGCCCTCCGGGGAGGCCGGCGAGCTGCTCGCGGACGAAAAGCGCCGAGCGCTGCGCCTCCAGCCAGCGCACCACCGCCCGGGCATTGACGTCGCCGCCGTGCGCCGTGGTCACCGGCACCTGCGCGAACTGGTAGACGCCGGCCGGATGATCGGTACGGACGTCCAGGGCCACCCCGCAGGCGCGCGCCGCGGGACCTACGAAGCCGAGCTCGCGGCAGTCCTGGGCGGAGACGCGGCCGGTGTTCTCGAAGCGGGCGACGACGGAGGAGGTCGTCCACAGCAGCTCGACCGCCCGGCGGAGGTCCTCGGTCGCCGCGTCCAGCCGGCGGCCCAGCGCCTCCGCCTGGGTGGGTGAGAGGTCGAAGCCCGTTCCACCGGGCCGGATCAGGCCGCGGCCGAAGCGGCTGCCGCAGAGCGCCGCGGTCAGGTTGAGGAAATCGCCGCGGATGCGGCCGCAGAACGACTGCGTCGGCAGGTAGCCGACGTCGCCGGCGAGGGCGCCCAGGTCGCCGGTGTGGTTCGCCAGGCGCTCCAGCTCGAGCGCCACCCCGCGCAGCCACTGGCCGCGCGACGGCGGGGTGACCCGGGCGAGGGCCTCCAGGGCCTGGCAGTAGGCGATGGTGTGTCCGGCCGTGGTGTCGCCGGCGAGGGTTTCCATCTGGGCGAGGGTGGCGCGGTGCGGCCCGCCCAAAAGCGCCTCCTCGATCGCCCGGTGCTGGTAGCCGAGGGCGATCTCCAGGTGAAAGACCTGCTCGCCGTGGCACTGGAAACGGAAGTGCCCGGGCTCGATGACCCCGGCGTGGACCGGCCCGACCGCCACCTCGTGCACCTCGTCGCCCTCGACCCGGAAGAAGTCGGCGACGCCGGGCAGAGGGTGCTCGTCCGTTCGTCCCCAAGCATCGTGTCCCGGCCGCCAGGAACGCCGGAAACGGAGCGGCTTCAGCCACGGGTGCCCCTCGGGCCGGACGCCGAGCTGCTCGGCGATCTCGCGCTCGAAAGCGTGTGCCTGCG
>Ga0137403_10000163_pt1 | contig 80571 bp, 60 predicted proteins | sample CZOMad2_1_16fung_FD_122057 | JGI IMG/M metagenome (GOLD analysis project Ga0137403, IMG submission 122057) | Vadose zone soil fungal communities from Angelo Coast Range Reserve, California, USA - CZOMad2_1_16fungal (Hybrid Assembly) | ecosystem: Environmental > Terrestrial > Soil > Vadose zone...
TCGATGCAGGTCGATCTGTCCCGCGGAAATCGACTGGAACTCGACTGGCTCAGCGGCGCCGTCGTGCGATTCGGGAAAGAATTGAAAGTATCGACGCCCGTCAATCGAGTCACCTATGGCGCACTCAAACTTTACATCAATGGCACTGCGTAGGCGACGTTGGCGTTTGAGCCGAAACATATGCAAGACAAAGTATTGAAGCAGACACGACCGGTTACCGACCACGCCGCGCTCACGATCCGAAGGATTCGCACGCGCAGTGTCGGTGCGCCCATGAAGCGTCCGTTGCGCACCAGTGTGGGCAGCGTCGCCAATGCTCCGCTCGTTCTGATCGATATCGAGACCGAAGAAGACATTATCGGACACGCGTATCTGTTCGCGTACCTACCGGCCGCCTGCGCGCCGCTCCAGGCACTTATCGCCGACATGGCGACACAGCTTTCCGGCGAACGAATTGCCCCGATGGCGAATCAACGCAAGGCGTCACGTCGTTATCAGCTCTTGGGTACACGCGGGTTGGTTTCGATGGCGCTGGCCGGCATCGATATCGCCTGCTGGGATGCACTTGCGAAGGCGGTCAATCTACCCCTCACCCGCCTGCTCGGCGGCGAGATCACGTCGATTCCTGCCTATAACAGCAACGGCCTCGGCATCATGCCGGCGGAAGAAGCGGCCGACGAAGCCGTTGAATTGCTGTCGGAAGGCTTCAGTGCCATCAAAGTGCGCCTGGGCCATCCGAGCGTCGAGGCGGACCTCGCGGTGGTGCGTGCCATCCGCAAGAGAATTCCGGATCAGGTGGCCTTGATGGCCGATTACAACCATGCGTTGACGGTAGCTGAAGCCATCAAGCGAGGCCACGCTCTTGACGGCGAAGGTTTGTACTGGATCGAGGAACCCACGACGCAAGATGACTTCCCCGGCAATGCGCGCGTCACGAGCGAATTGAAGACTGCGACTCAGATCGGCGAGAACTTTAACAGCGTCGCCGAGATGAGCTCTGCCATCGCCGCGCGCGCCAGCGACTATGTCATGCCCGATCTCGAGCGAATCGGTGGCGTCACCGGTTGGCTGCACGCGGCGGGTGTCGCTCAGGCGGCGAGAATCCCCATGTCCACTCACTTATTCGCCGAGGTCAGCGCACACCTAATGGCCGTGACACCCACAGGCCATTGGCTTGAATTCGTCGATTGGGCCGACGCCATCTTGCAGGAACCCCTGAAGCCCGCCAAGAGTGCCATTACGGCTGCGGACCGACCCGGAGTGGGCTTGTCCTGGAATGAAGACGCGGTCAACAAGTACCTGCTTCAAGCATAGAACCCGGAGAACACGGTGAAAACTTATCAAAACTACATCGGCGGGCGTTTCACGGACGCCTCCACACGCAACGTCGTGGACGTGTTCAACCCGGCGTCAGAGGAACAGATTTCCACGGTAGCCGACAGTTCGGTCGAGGACGTTCGCGAGGCCGTTGAGGCGGCTGCGAGCGCACAGCTCAAGTGGGAGCGGCTGCCGGCAATCCAGAGAGCCGGTCACATGCGCCGGATCGCCAGTGGCGTGCGAGAAAAAGCAGAGCACATCGCGCGCGTAATCTCCGAGGAACAGGGAAAGCCCCTGGGTCTTGCGAGGGTCGAGGTGGGATTCGCCGCCGAATACATTGACTACATGGCCGAGTGGGCCCGCCGCATCGAAGGGGAAATTGTTACGAGTGACCGCCCAAACGAGAACATCTTTGTATTTCGAAAGCCGATCGGTGTCGTCGCGGGAATCTCCGCTTGGAATTTCCCGTTCTTTCTGGCGGTGCGGAAGATGGCTCCCGCACTCGTGACCGGCAACACCATCATCGTCAAACCCAGCGACCAGACCCCCAACAACACAGTCGAGTTGGCGAAAGTCGTAGCCGAAGCCGGGCTGCCCGCCGGGGTGTTCAATGTCGTTACCGGGAGCGGCTCGTCGTGCGGCAAGGCTTTGACCACACACCCGAAAGTGGGATTGATCACGTTCACCGGCAGTGTTGCAACCGGGGCACGCATCATGGCTGCCGCCGCGAATAACGTGACGAAAGTGAACCTGGAGCTCGGCGGCAAGGCGCCCGCCATCGTCCTGGAAGATGCGGACCTCGATCTCGCGGTGCAGGCGATCAAGGCTTCTCGGGTTACCAACACCGGGCAGATTTGCAACTGCGCAGAGCGTGTCTATGTCGATCGGAAGATCGTCGACGCATTCACCGCGAAGTTGTGCGCGACGATGAAGACGACGACGTACGGGGACCCGCTCGAGGATTCGTCCATCGACATGGGACCACTCATGAATAGACATGAGCTCGAGCGCGTTGCGGGAATGGTGGATCGCGCCGTGTCCGACGGCGCCAAAGTTTTGCTGGGCGGCAAGCGGGGCAACCGAACGAAAGGCTTCTACTACGAGGCCACGGTGCTCGGCAACTGCCGGCAAGAGATGGACATCGTGCGTACCGAGATCTTCGGACCGGTGGTGCCGATTGTGGTCGTAGACGGACTCGATCAGGCTATCGAATACGCAAACGATTCAGAACTCGGTCTGACCTCTTCTATCTACACCGGCAACCTCAATGCCGCGATGCGAGCGTGCAACGAATTGCGATTTGGCGAGACCTACGTCAATCGGGAGAATTTCGAGGCGCTGCAGGGCTTTCATGCGGGTTGGCGCAAGTCGGGAATCGGCGGCGCGGATGGCAGGCACGGCCTGTATGAATTCATGAATACCCACGTCGTGTATATGCAGCACAAGGGCGCGGCGGCGTGATGAGAGAGACCTCTCCTCGTATGTCGAGATGCGAGGTGCGGCACAGAACGAGTTCGACAACATGAGATCGTAAACGGGGAGGATCCGACTATGCTGTACTTCGCACTTAATATGTTCGATTTCCGGGACCAAGAGGTCTATCGGAAATACCTGAGTGTCGCCGGCCCGATCGTGGAGAACGAACTAGGCGGCAAGTTGATCTGCATGGGCAAGATCACAGACAAGGTACCGGTCCAATTCGCCAACACGACGATCGGTGGCGGCCAAAAATGGATGATCGTTTGTCAGTACTTGACGGAAGACGGGCCGAAACAGCTCTTCGATCACCCGAAGTACCAGGCGGTCAAGGAATTGCGCGACCTCGGCACGAAGAACTACGTGTGGGCGCTGTATCGCGAGGCGAATGTTCTCACTGAGAAGTGAGGCGAATATTGCTGCCGGCACGACGCGCGAGCGCCCCGGTCGACCTGAAATAGACATCGCGACATTGTGGCTACGGGGGAACATTCAATGAGACTCGACGGAAAAGTAACGCTGATCACGGGGGTGTCCCAATACATGGGGCCGGCATTTACCAAAGTGTTCACTGATGCGGGCGCGATCGTATGTGTTCAGGATCGCAAACGCGCGGACGCCGAGCAGCACGCGAATTACGCCAGGAAGAATGCCGGCGGCGGAATGGTATTCGAAGCCGATCTGACGAAGCCGCAGGACGTCGAGGGCATGTTTCGTTCTCTGGATGAGAAGTTCGGGCGTATCGATGTGCTAGTGAGCAATCACAGCATCGTCAAGTCGATTGCCATCGACGACATCGACGAGGCCGCCGTCGAGGAGATCTTCAACGAGAACTTCTTCTCTTTCTGCCGGGTGACACGCGCCGCAGTCAAGCGGATGAAGCGACAGGGCGGCGGCAAGATCGTGGCCATCACCTCCCTCGTAGGTATTACCGGCGCCGCAACCATGCTAACTCCCGTCGTGGACGCGCTGCCGACGGCCTACCTATCAGTCTACGGCGCCTCGCGGGGCGCGCAGAACTCCTGGATTAAGGCGATCGGACTCGAGCTGGCGCCGTTCAACATCAATGTCAACGGCATTGCGCAGGAGAACGTCGACAACAACTTGATGCGAGCGGCCGCGGGTAATACCAGCGAGGGCTGGGCGAAGCTGATCAGCCGCATGCCTGGCAAGAAAATCGTGACCGGCGAGGAATCGGCCTACCTCGGCTTGTTCCTGTGCTCGAGCCACACGGAGACTTTCTACGGACAGGTCATACCGCTGACCGGCGGCGTGTATCGATAGATGAGGAGGTAGTCGCCGGCGGCGGCTTTGTCGTGAGCGCACCGCGCCCGTCACGACGATCCCAGGTGCATCAGGGCGGCCTGCGTCAGATAGCGCTCGTACATGCGCGGGTCATTGGCGCCGCTGAAGTGCGTGTTTTCGACCTGCCGGACCTGCTCGAGCCGCGACACACGGTTGGTCTGGATATCCGACGCGTGCACGTGCGTCCAGCTCCAATATGGATGTGCCCCATCCAAGAATCGTTTATCACCGCTCTGGTACAGAGAGTAAGCGCCGTCGAACGAACGGTAGGGTTGTCCCCGACGGTCATATGACATCATCCCCACCACGATCTGGTTGCGAGCATCGAACCAGACACGCTTGCGGGACACCGGGGCTCGCGGGAAGCGCACCGGCTTTGCATCCACTGCAATGGCCTCAGGCACCAGCTCCACGGTCGTATCCCAGAACGTTTTGCCATTGAGTCCACCATGCGTTGTATGTTCCCAGTTAGGGTGATCGCCGTTCCAACCGCCCGACACTGCGGCGAGGAATGGCCCACGCCCGACGATCGTGTACTCGCCCCACGTATACAGAGGATCTCCGGCTGCCCACGCGTCCGACAAGTACAACGCGGATCCGGGGACCAAGGGCTCGAAGCGCTGATCCGTCGGGAATTGACGGATGCGTCTGAACTCCCGAACGTAGCCAAAGAGATCCGGGAATGTGTTTTGATCATACGGCCAAATGTTCAGGAACGAGTCGCCCCGCGAGCTGTTGGGGCTGGTGAAGAACACGCTCTGGAAACGCAGCTTGTCTTCGTGGCCCGGCCAGTAGGGTTTGGGCTCCATTGACACCCGCGCGACCGGGGACAACTCGGCCCAGCCGCCGGCGTAGTCAAACTGAACGTCGCCCTGTGGTCCGACGTCGTACTCGTGGAATGCGTAAAACGATCCGTCGTGCCGGCCCCAGCTGAGAGTCTGGCTCGCAAACAGCTCCACCCCGCTCTTAGGGTCAGGAAATGGATTGCCGCCGATCCACGGGCGACCATCGGGAGCGACGACGTTGCCGCGCTCATCGAACCGGGCCTTGCCGGCGTTGCGCAGTGTGGCCTCGATATAGTCCCAGGGGGACAGCCGCATGACGTCCGTCGTGGTTGCCGCGACCTTCAATTTGCGGCCCATTTTCAGAATCTGCTCGTAACGGATCGGCTCGAGCAGATCCTTCACATACTCCACGTTTTGGCCGTTAATCTCATCGCCGGGATTGATCTTGCCTTTCGTGTAGACCGAGATCGACAGCAGCTCCTCCGGATAGGCCTTCGTGATGTCGCCGGTCGCGGCAATCGCCTTCCATAGCGGCATCAATACCCCGGTTGCCAGAATGCCACGCCCAGCGTCACCAAGAAACTTTCGGCGGCTGAAATCGCGATCAAATCTCAGAAGTCTCATGGTCCCTTTCCGAATTTTCGCGATCCGCTCGCATTTCCCGGCTGAAACGTGCCTGAGGCGTAAACCAGTTTCCGCTCCCAATCAGCTTCATGGTCAAAACCAAAAACGCGCCAATGGTCAAATTCTCGATGACAAACAGGGGTAAGGCGAGGAACTCGATGATCCCGTGCAGTCCTAAGCGGGCTACGCTCAGCGCAGACCATCCCAGAGCCACGATTCCGAAGCTGAATCCCCAGTAGGTCGGCACGAAGTCCTGAGCGCGGATCCAGCCGCTGAGACGCAACAGGATCGCTGCCTGCAAAAATCCATATCCGAGCAGACACTGCACTAGGAAGTCGGGAGTCCCGTCGTGGAGGGTCAGATATGCTACACAAGCGGTCGCTGGGGGCGACAAGCGTATTCCCAGCGTCGGGCGAAGCGACGGGGGCAATCCTTGCGAGTATAGTCGCCCCAGGATCAACGCCTCGACTGGAACCCAGGACAGGGCTCCGGCACCGAAGAACAATGCAGCCAGCCCGGGATAGCCGAAAGTACCCGCCGCGAGGGCGCTGATGAAATTTCCGGTAATTTGGGGCAGAAACAACACCGCTGTGTTCTCGTCCTGCGGTCGCGTTCCTCGCCAGAGGTTCCCAGCTCGCCAAACGGTGAATACACAGTGCCCCGTCCATCCGGCCACGGCCAACGTCACCGCGACATTTCGGGAAAACTCCAGGGCGGACATCGACACCAGCAGAGTACTCGAAAACACGAGATCCACGTAGCACGATTTGATTGGATGACGCAGTTCCTCCCAAGCGCACGCGCGCGATCGCACCCATTTGACAACGTATAGGATGAGCAGCACCAGCCAGACGCAGTCGGCGCCCACGAGAATCGCGCTACCGATGGCGGGTGGGACACGCCAGACCCCCGTCGCAGCGGTCCATCCTCTCCCGAGGCCATAAACACCCAGCACGATCCCGAAGGCGGAGGCTTGAATCGAATTGCCTGTCACGGCCCGTTTGTCGTTCATGCGTACCGGCGTTTACCAACAAGATGATCCAACTTGAAGGCAGTGGCGGCGCGCGCACGGCGTCACACCGATGAATACGCCATACATACGGACTTGACCTCCGTGTAGTGGTTGAGAACTTCATGTCCATGCTCACGACCCCATCCGGATTCCTTGAAGCCGCCAAACGGCATCGACGGATCGAGCACGTTGTAGCAGTTGACCCAGACCGTGCCGGCGTCTAATTTGGCAGAAATCTGATGCGCCTTCGCCATGTCGCGGGTCCACAGCCCGGCTGCCAACCCATAGCGGGAATCGTTGGCTTGCGAGATCAGAGCGTCATCTACGTCCTTGAACGGCACGGCCGCCACCACCGGTCCAAAGATTTCTTCCTGATAAACTTTCATGTCCCGACGCACGTTGACAAGGACGGTCGGCTCGACGAAATAGCCCCGCTCGCCCCACCGCCCACCGCCACACGCCGCGTGGGCGCCCTGATCCGCGCCGCTTTTAAGAAAGCCCGTGACGCGTTCGAACTGCACCTCGGAGACCATGGGCCCCATTTCGGTGTCCGGGTTCAAACCTGGACCGAGTTTTATTTTGCGCGCGAGTTCAGCGACGCCGCTCACCACCGCGTCAAAGATTTGCTCTTGAATAAACAGACGGGAACCCGCCACGCACGACTGACCGTGATTGAAGAAGACGGCGTTCGCCGCTCCCGGAATCGCCAAATCCAAGTCAGCGTCTGCCAAGATAATGTTCGGTGATTTTCCGCCGAGCTCCAGTGATACGCGCTTAAGATCACCCACGGCTGCCTTGACAATCAGCTTGCCGACCTCGGTCGAGCCGGTAAACGCGATTTTGCGCACGTCCGGATGTGCCGCCAGGGCAGCGCCGGCGACTTCACCAAAACCGGTCACGATATTGACGACCCCGGGCGGTACGCCGGCCTCGAGCACAAGCTCACCCAGTCTCAGTGCCGTGAACGGGGTCTGCTCGGCGGGCTTCAACACCACGGTGTTTCCGGTGGCGAGCGCCGGCGCCAGCTTCCAGGCAGCCATGAGCAAGGGAAAGTTCCAGGGGATGATCTGACCGACGACGCCCACGGGCTGGCGGCGCGTGAATGCGTGAAACAAGGTGTTGGGTACCATGTCGAAAGACAGCGGCAACACGCTGCCCTCGAGCCGCGTCGCCCATCCGGCCATGTACTGGAACATTTCGGCGGTCAAACGCACGTCCACCGCCCGAGCGATCGACACCGACTTGCCATTGTCGAGTGCCTCGAGTTCCGCCAACTCGTCGGCGTGCTCCAGGACCAATTCACCGATTTTCCAAAGTGCCCGGCAGCGGGCGGCCGGAGTAAATTGCGACCAAGGGCCGTTCTCAAAAGCGGCACGCGCAGCCCGTACGGCGAGAGCGACATCTTGTTTGTCCCCCTCGGCGCACCTCGTGATGAGGCGGCCGGTCGACGGGTCGAATACCTCGAAGGTCTTTCCGGAGGCCGCGGGGGAGAACCTGCCGCCGATCAACAGACCTTTCATCCCCGAAATGAATCGGCTTGCCGGCGCAGAGAGACGTGGGGTCTCTACGCGCTCGCTACCAGTACGTTCGGCCAATTCGTTCATGATTCTGCCTCCCCTTGAAGTTGACGATATGCTGCACCCGATATCTTCGGGCCGAATCAATTCCCGCGCACTTTGACGCGCGCTTCCGTGTCTTCGTCCTGTTTGAGCACGAGTGCGCGGCTGGCGACGAACGCGCGCAGAGCCTCGGAGTCTTCCGGACTGAGTTTTCCTGCCCAATTCGGCATCCCGCGTGGCTCCAACGCCCCGTGCAACACAATCGCCTCCCACGCAGTTCTGTCGGACGGCACGGGCGACCGGCGCAAATCAGGCATCATGTTGTTGGTGTTCAATCCGAATCCATGGCAGAAGACGCAGTTGCCGTAGAGCTTCTCGCCCTTGGCCACGATGTCGGGCGACCACTGCCCGCTCGGAACGATCGCCGCAGAGACGGGCTTGGAGTTGTCCGGAAGAATTGCGTTGCCGTTCAGCTTGAACACGAGAATGCGGCCATTGATGGCGACGCGAGGATTCTTGAAATACGGAACGTGCATGGTGATCGAACCGCCCGGACCGGCGAGCACCGCCAAGTATTGTTCGCCTCCGGCGAGATAAGTCATGGGGCCGGCGCCGATGCCATCGAAGCCTTGCCAACTCCAAAGCTTCTGTCCCTGATCCGCCGAGTAGGCAACCAGCTGCCCGTCGGGTGTCCCCTGAAACACGAGGTTCCCCCCGGTGGCCAGCGTGCCGGCTGAAGCGATCGCGCCAAAATTGACGCGCCATGCTTCCTTTTGCCGCACCGGATCCCACGCGAGCAGCGACCCTTGCGAGCGCATCCCGAGCAGCTTGCGTTCAGGCTCATCGCGAGGCCCCGCGTTTTGCGCGGAAGTCATGGCCAAGTTCCAGTTCCCGAGGCCCGGGTGGTATTGGAACGTGCCGTCGTCAGCGAAACCGAACGGACTATTCTGCGATGGAATGTAGACGAGACCGGTTATCGGGCTGAACGACATCGGATGCCAGCTGTGGGCGCCGAAGGGACCGGGGATCCCCAAAAAATCTCCTCCATTGATACCGTATCGCGCCTCGGGATACACAACCGGCCGACCCGATGCGCGGTCGATACCGGCGGCCCAATTCAGCGTCGCGAACGGCTCTGCGGAAATCAGTGCACCGTCGCGCCGGTCGATCACATAGAAAAAACCATTCTTCGGCGCATGCAGCAAAACCCGTCGTTGGACGCCGTTGATCTGCAATTGAGTCAGGATGATTCCCTGGGCCGAGTCGTAGTCCCACTCATCGCTCGGTGTTTCCTGGTAGTGCCATTTGTATTCGCCCGTATCGGCATCGACCGCCACGAGCGACGCGAGAAACAGGTTGTCACCTTGATTGCCGGAGCGCGACTTCCAGCTCCACGGAGTACCATTTCCGGTTCCGAAAATGATCTGATTGAACTCCCGGTCATAGACGATGGCGTCCCAGACCGTGCCTCCACCGCCGGTCTGCTTCCACGCGCCGTTCCCCCACGTCGAGTACGCCTTCTTCATCAGGATCTTGTCCGACGCCGCACCATCGGGCTTGTTGTCAGGATTCGGCGTGACGAAAAATCTCCACGACTGCTTGCCGGTCCGCGCGTCATAAGCCGTCACATAACCGCGCACGCCATACTCGCTACCCGCATTCCCGATCACCACTTTGCCGTTCGTAACACGTGGCGCGCCGGTAATGGTGTATGGCTTTTTCGGATCAATCGACAAAACAGACCAGACCGGAAGGCCCGTCGCGGCGTCCAGAGCGATGAGCCGCCCATCGAGCGTGGCGACAAATACTTTGCCTTCCCAGACCGCGACGCCACGATTCACCACATCGCAGCAGACGTTTTTGGCCCAGGCCCCTTGAATCTGCGGATCGAATCTCCACAGCTCCTTGCCGCTCGCGGCATCGTAAGCGTAAACCTTGGACCATGAGCCGCTCGTGTACAACACTCCGTCAACGACGATCGACGTCGCTTCCTGACCTCGATTCGTGCTGAAATCCCCGTACCATGCGAGCTTGAGCTGTGAGACGTTCGAGGTGTTGATGAGCTCGAGGGGACTGTAATGCGTTTCGTCGCTGGTCCCACCCACAGTGATCCAGTTTGCGGGCTCCTTCTCCGCATTCAGCATTCGGGTCGAATCCATCCGCGCCGCGCTGCCGCCCCAACAAACCTGGCAGCAGATCATGCACATGACCCCGAATAACACGCCACCTGCGAGGTTTCCCCCACGTTGCATACCCATGCCGACAGCCCCCCTTCTTTAGTTATCGACGCGCTTACTAGGCCAACTGCCCACATAACCCACGTCAAACCTGACAAGCCACCGTCAAACCAGTGTCTCATCTGATGATCTCCCGTGCAATGCCCTTGGTGAGCGGACCCTTGCAGTAGTTACGATTTACACGCCTCCGATGTTCGCCTTGATATTTACTTGTATTTTCATGCAATTACATGAATATGGCCAAATTAGAGCTGCTCCAAGACCACGCTTGGGGGCCTTGACATGCCGTTCGAGAAGCGGTACTTAGTCATCAGACGACTGCTGTTTCGGGCGCAAATCCGCCACAGCACGCGGAGATTCGGGGCGTCATCACGTGCTGGATCGCCGCAGGTAGTCGGGCAGAACAAATCTTCAAAAGATGCCTGAGGGGGGCGCAATGGGCTTAGTGCGGCACCGAATCGCGAATTGGGTCATGCGTAACCGGCGCGTGACGATGACTTCCTTTGTCGGCGTTACAATCTTCTTCGCGCTCGGTCTGCGTCACGTTGAACTCAAGACCATATTCTCCGATCTGTTGCCGCGAGACGATCCGTTCGTCCAGGTTTTCAAGGATCACCCCAACTTCGGCAATCCTCTGACCATGACGCTCATGGTCAAGTGCAAGAACGGCGATATCTATAACCCCGAAACACTCGCCAAGATCTGGAAGTTGACCCGCGATATCGATCTCACGCCCGGTGTCGACCACGATCAGATTCTTTCGATTGCAACCGAAAAAGCGCGCTACGCCGAAGCGACGCCCTACGGCATCGATATGCGTCCGCTCATGGAAGACCACGTACCGAAAACAGCGGAAGAGGTGGCCGACTTCAAAAGTCGAGTTGAGAAGTCACCGAATGCGCGCACCTTTCTCGTGTCCACCGACGGTACTGCCACCCTGATCAACGCGACGTTCATCGAAAATCAGCTGGACTACGGTGTCGCGTTTCGTCACGTCCAGGATCTGGTCGCAAACGCGCGAGACGCGCAGCACGACATCTATTTGGCAGGCCAGCCTGCATTGACGGGATGGGTGTATCGCTACGAGTCCCAGACTTTGTGGATCTTCGGGGTGACCCTGTTTGCGCTGGTGTTGGCTCTTGCCGTCTACATGCGCAACATCGTGGGAGTCGTCACGCCGATCATTACCAGCGCGGTCGCCGCCGTCTGGGGATTTGGGTTCGTCGGATGGCTTAAATCTCCGATCGAACCGCTACTCATGGTCGTGCCGCTGCTGCTCATCGCGCGATCGTTTTCGCATTGTGTGCAGTTCACCGAGCGCTTCTACGAGGTGTACGCGCAGGTGCACGATCGCACCAAAGCCGCTGAGATCACGATGAGGGTGATGATGGCGCCGAGCGTGCTCGGCATTTTCACCGACATCGTCGGAATCTTCCTCATTGCTCTGGCACCCATCCCGGCAATGCAGCGATTCGCCGTGTTCTGTGGATTTTGGGCAATCTGGCTCATTCCTACGGGTGTAGTCCTGATCTCGCTGCTGCTTTCGATGCTTCCTGCACCTAGAAACGTGCAACACCTCGCCGGCCACGGGACACATGGCGGAGTGCACGGCCGCATCCGTTCGCTGCTGGAGGGGGTCGCCGGATTGACGCATGGCAGGCTGTCGCTGGTGACATCCGCGGTGGTGCTCACGATCGCGGTCGCCGCAGTGGTCGTGGCGCTGCAGATCAAGATAGGCAACCCGACAGAGGGCAGCAGCCTTCTGTGGGACAAGTCTGAATTCAACACGGCTGTGCGTCAGATCAACCGGCACTTTCCCGGCGTCAACACCCTCGAAGTCGTTTTTGAGGCGAAGGATGATCAAAGTGCAGACCGCGCAACGCACCGCGCGGACACGATCGGCACTATGCTGCGGCTCCAGGACCTGGTCGAGCGCGGGCCCAATCCACCGCGCGCTTCCCTTTCAGTCGGCGACTATCTCATGGAAGGTAACCGACTCTTCTCCGGAGGAGATCCTCGTTGGAGGCCGCTCGATCCGAACGATCGGGCGGTCAACGCCGCGTCCAACGCGGTGCTGATGGGAAGCAGCCCCAAGGCCTTCTCCAATGTCATCGACTTCAACCAGCAGAACGGGACCGTCTCGTTCTGGTATGCCGACAACAAGCAAGGAACCGTCGACTCCGCGCTCGCTCAAGCACGCGCGGCAATCGCAGTAGTTGGGTCAGACCATCCTGCGTTCCGCGTCCGACTGGGAACCGGGACCATCGCTCTGCAGCAGGCCATGAACAACGTGGTCAAGCGCTTTCACTGGACCATCCTCGGGCTGCTCAATCTCGTCATCCTGTTGGGATGCAGTTACGCCTACCGCTCATTCGTCGCCGGCTTTATTTTGCTCATTCCGGTCAACATGGCGAACGTCATCCTGGCAGCCTCGATGCACCTCATCGGAATCGGGCTGGACATCAACTCCCTCATGGTTTCCTGCATTGGAGTCGGGGTCGGCATCGACTACGGCATTTACCTGTTGAGCCGGATTTGCCAGGAGTACCGGCCGAACAAGGCTGATATCGGTCTCACGATCAGGGCTGCCCTGACCACCACCGGCAAGGCGATCATGTTCACCGCCTCGATCATGTTGGTCGGCATAGTGCCGTGGTACTTCCTGTCTGGCCTCAAGTTCATGGCGGATATGGGCTTGCTCCTGGCGCTGACCATGCTGATCAACATGGTTCTTGCCCTCGTCGTGCTCCCGTTGTTGGTGTGGCTGATCAAGCCGCGCTTCCTTGGAAACGACGTCTTGGTCAGCGAAGGCGGCGATTTTTCGGGGCCGCTCGGTGCAGGGCCCAACACCGTTTCCCGGCACGCACAGTCCGCGTCTATGCGGCCGGCCTCGGCCCCCGAAATTCAAAGTCAGATGAATCGATCAGCGGCCGTCCACGGCAGTGGCGCCATCCACCCCAACATCTGTACACCTACGGTTCATAGCAGGAGTTGACATATGCACATCAAGAAGTACGACGTTAACTACGGCAGGCGCGCGCTGCTGGAGAAAGTAGTCCAAGGCATCGGTACCGCGGGCGTACTCATGCCGCTATGGCCGCTAATCGCCAACGGCGCCGACATGTCGAAGGCCTATCCGGATGAGCTCTTGTCCATCGAGCTCTACACCAAGGGAAAATTAAAGCCCGGCGATGTGGTGGATGCGAACAATGTTGACTATGTGAAGGATCTGCTGGACCCGATCGGCTACCATGAAGTGAAGAATATGGGGCGTACGTTCCATCTGGTTGCTCCAACAACCGAGGCGGCCAAGCTCAATCCGCATGATTATCTCGAGGCGACGCTGCGCAACAAGGGGCAGGCCGCCTTCGATGCCAACAACAACGTAGTGCGAAAGTCCGACGGTGGCCCATGGATCGGCGGACTGCCTTTTTCGGATCCGCAGAACGGATTGGAGGCGATCGCGGACATCACCTTGAGCTGGGGCCGTCACAACTTCTCCTCCTATGCGATTCGGGACTGGGACATCGGACCGGACGGCAACGTGGCGTATCAGTATGATTTCGTGTGGTCGGAGATGAATGCCACCGCTCGAGTGGACGATACGGTATTCCAGAACCATAAGGATATCCTCCGCTTCCAGTCGGTCGTTTTCACTGCGCCCCAGGATACGGCCGGAACGTCGTTTCTCAGCACCTGGCCCTACGACCAGCGCCAGTTTCCGGAATTGGTGGGCTACCTGCCCGCCTTCAGGCGCTTGCGCCAGTTTCCCACCAACCAGCGATTCGAGCCCCTGGTGCCGGGCATCACGCTCTTCCTCTCGGACGGATGGGCGTCGGGCGATCCCATGCTGACGTGGGGCAACTACAAAATCGTCGAGCGCAAGCCGTTTCTGGCCAGCGTCTCGAAGAATTGGCATGGCAAGAATCCTAATTGGGACACTCCGACCAACGGGGGCCCGAAGGGGCACACGTTCTTTGATACCTGGAAGGAGTTGGTTCCAGAAGTCATCGTCTTACAGAAAGAGCCCATTGGCTACCCGCGCAGTCCATACGGTAAGGCCTTGGCGTACATCGACGCGCGCAACGGCAATTTCGTCGGGTACAACACCTATGATCGACGAGGACAGGTTTGGAAGTCCCACGAACCGGCGTTTTCGCAGTATGTGGACGGAGACGTCACATTCAAGGACTCGAAAGGACACCCCGAGTGGTCCTGGTGCAGCGCGCAGAGCCATGACGTTCAGGCCAATCGGATGAGCCGTTTCTATCATGCGAAGGAGCTACCCGCCGGCCCGAAGAGTATCTGGGGTACCCCCGACACCGAGTCACAGTATTACCAACAGTGGCTCACCGCTCAGGCCATGACTCGTCTCGGCTCTGCCTAAGGTCGGCGTGGCCCGTCGCGCCTTGTCGCGATCGGCCCTTCATGGCAGGCGTTGCGCTGTAAGGGCACATCAGGGGGAGGTTGGCAAAGATGAGACCGTTGGGAAGAATCGCAAGCGTTGTGGGGCTCGCGGCTACGAGCATGTCAAACGCGGCCGGGCCGACGCATTGGCTGGAGACCAGAACGGTCGTTTCGGGGACGGCGCATCAGGCTCTTTATTCGATTGCTCTATCGGGAGCCGCCGCAGTGGCCGTCGGCGCCGACGGCCAAATTCTGGAGAGCGCCGATGGCGGGAAGGCGTGGCGGGCGATCGTGCCACGCCCGACGGACTCCGGTCTGTTTGGCGTAGCGGTTACAGAACAGCGTCAAATTGCCGTCGGCCAACTGGGAACCATTCTGGTCAAGAAGGATGGTCTTTGGCGAAAAGTCACGAGCGGCACGGATAACAGGCTGTTCTCGGTCGGCGTGTCCGGGAGCGCAATGGCGCTGGCGGTCGGCGCGTTCGGGACCGTGCTCCGCTCCGACGATGCAGGCCTGAACTGGAGATCCATAGCGCCGAAGTGGAGCGACTTCGCTCAGGATGGCATTGAGCCGCACATCTACGACGTGGATATCGGTGCATCGGACGTGATCACGATCGTCGGAGAATTTGGACTGATTCTGCGCTCATCGAACGGTGGCGCCAGTTGGATTTTGGCGCACAAAGGCGATGCCTCGCTGCTCGCGCTGGATCTCAAGCGAGCAGACGGAGTCGGCTATGCGGTCGGGCAGAGCGCGACCATCCTTCGCACCACCGATCACGGCGCTTCCTGGTCAGACACCGGCTCGCGTGGGACCTCGATTCTGCTTGGCGTGCGCAGCTCGCCCGACGGACGCGTCCTTGTGACCGGCATGCGCGACATGCTGGCAAGCGACGACGATGGCAAGACCTGGCGGCACTTGCGGGATCACGACTTCGTATCGGCTTGGTATCAGGGATTGGAGTTCGCGCCGCACGGAAAATTCATTCTGATCGTCGGCCACTCCGGACAAATCCTACAGATGGGATCGGAGCAATTGTGACAAGCGAATTGCCCTGTGCTTCACGGACAGCAGGCGTCGAGGTTGCGCATCACGGCGACTAGTTAATTGGTTCTTTAGATTAGGGGGAAAGACAATGAAAATACTTCGAATCGCCGGAATCACCTTGAGTCTGGCTCTAACCGCCTCCCTCGCTGTGGCGGCCGATGACTCCACGAGCGGCGGCGGATTCAACTTTACCTGGAACGGTTATGTGCGTTCGGAAACGGCCTTCCGGGACTCTGGGGAGGGGAACCCCAATAACCAGGTCACCAACCCGTTCAACGGGGTGCCAGTGGCCCGCCAGGGTCTCGGCGCAACGGACACGGTCATTCGCAACGGCGGGTCGGCCTCGAATGACATCAACATGCAGTTGATCCGTCTCGAGCTCGACACGGCCATGAAGTTCAACTCGAATCTGACCTTGCAGGCGAAGCTGCGAGCCGTAGCCGATCCGGGTTGGTACGATCAGTTCAGTCCCGGCGCGGTCAACAGCCAGGCCGTGGGCTACCTGTATGGCAAACCCAACTATTTCGTGTACGACGTGCAAGGCAACTCCCATCCGCAACCGCTGGAGTGGACCGGTCAGAACTACCAGATAGACTTCCCGGCGTTGTTCCTCGAGTACAACAAGGGGCCGCTGGATGTGCGGCTCGGGAATCAGCAGATCGCCTGGGGCCAGGCGATTTTTTTCCGTGTTCTGGATGTCGTCGATGGACTGGATCTGCGTCGCCATTCCGCTCTGGATTTCGCCTCGGAGGAGTTCTCGGACAAACGTGTACCGGCACTGGGGATTCGCTCCACTTATCAGATCAGCGACGGGTGGCTCGCGGATGCCTTCGTGCAGAAATTCCAACCCTCCGTGGTGCCCAACCCGAACACCCCCTACAACGTCATCCCCTCCCAGTTCACCATTGTCGATGGCTACAATGACTACAAGTCGCGCCTGGATTACGGACTTCGCATCAAGGGCAACGTCGGGGATCTAGGTCTGCAGGGGATCGCCGTTCGCCGCTACAACCCGGACGGGTTGTATCATTGGACCGCCTCGGGCGTTAACCGCGATCTGCCGGGTGCGCCTGGGTCCGGGAAGATTCTGCAAAGCACACCCTTCGAAGTGGACCCCACCGGCGTGCAATCGGCGAAGGAGTGGTTCTACTACGCCGGCGAAACGCGATTGAACGGCGTGGACGCCTTGAGCGCCTCGGTCAATTACTCTCCCGCCGCCGCGCTGATCGGCGCCTTCCCGATCAACCAGGCGAACTGCGCCGCCTTCCTGCCCGCTGGCGCGGCGAACAATGCGAACAACTCTCACAGCGCTGATGCCTACAACTGCGCCATGAAGGAATTGAACTCGTTCTTTCAGGCCTCCGGCGGCCTACGCGGGTGGCTACGGCGCGACTACGCTGAGGAGACCGACCTCGGAGGCGGTGCGAGTTACGTCGTGACTTCCACCCCGGGCTCGCCGCTCGATCAGCTGATCATCAACGTCGAAGCAACCTATGTGCCGAACAGGTCTTTCACGAACCCCTCTTTGGCCGGTGACTACATTCAGAAGAACGAATGGACCACCGCCCTGGTGATGGAGAAATATCAACGCTTCTCGGCCTCCTTTCCGGCCACCTATATGGTGTTTCAATGGATGCACAAGACGCAGAGCGATCTGTTCGGACGCTATCTGGGAGGCATGGGCGGCAGCACTACCGAGGTGGCTCCAGGGTACAAGAATGGCTGGGACGGCCTGGCATTCGGACTACAACAGCCGTTCCCCAACCTGATCTGGCGCTTTGATCTCTCGGCCCTCTACGACACGCACGGGGGTCTACTGGTGCAGCCCGCGGTGCGCTGGAAGCCCAATGGCAAGCTCATCGTCGAGGCCTTCTACAACTACCTCAACGGTACCATCGGCAAGCCCAACAACAACATCGTCTCCACCATTGCCTGGGCCAAGGAAGGCACCCTGCGGGTGGGATATCAATTTTAAATGTCTAACGTCACCACAGACCAAATGGGGAGCAGCGCGGATGCCGGAATATAACTTCAGACGTGGATCCGTCGACGCCAACGGACTGCGCTTTCATTACCTGGAAATGGGCGCAGGACCTTTGGCCTTGTGCCTCCACGGCTTTCCAGACTCGGCCTGGACTTACCGCTACCTCTTACCGGAATTGGCAAAAGCCGGCTACCGGGCGATTGCGGTATTCATGCGCGGATTCGCTCCCACGGAAGTTCCAGAGGATGGCCTGTACTCCACTGACGTACTGCGGCGCGACGTGGTCGCGCTACACGCGGCTTTAGGCGGCGACGGCGATGCAGTTCTCATCGCGCACGATTGGGGTTCTATCGCCGCGTACGGCGCAGCGACACTCGAGCCCGCACGCTGGCGTCGATGCGTCATCATGAACGTGCCGCCATTTGCCGTCTTCGGGCAGATCGGTTTCCGATACGCGCAGATCAAGAGCTCGTTCTATTTCTGGTTCTTCCAGATGGGATTGGCAGAAACCATCGTGTCGGCCGAAGACTTCGCGTTCATTGATGGACTGTGGGCAGATTGGTCCCCGGGATATGACGCGAAGGAGGATCTCAAGTGGGTGAAAGACTGTCTTCGTCAACCAAAGAACCTACGAGCAGCACTCGGGTATTACCATACCCTCTTCCATCCATCGCGGTACGGGACCCCCGAGTTTCTGGAAGAACAGACTTCCGTTTGGGGGAGCCGCTTACCGCAACCCACGCTCTACATACACGGCGCAACTGATGGGTGCCTTTTGCTCGACGAACAAACGCAGCGCGGCGTATTGGCACATCTTGGAGCGCGCTCTGAGAGCATTCGTATCCAGGGCGCAGGTCACTTCCTTCTGGTTCAAAAGCCCGTCGAGGTCAATTCGAGAATTCTGCAGTTTCTGGGCGCCGCTCGCCCCTGAAGAGGGACCTCGAATCGTTAGAACAAGTGAGCGCTGTCTGAAGGTCCCCGGACCGGAGTCTGGATCGGCTTGTTGGGTGAATCACTGATGCGGGTGTCGCCATCGAGGAGGTTTTCAATGAGATTGCTGACGCGCTCCAGAAACTCCGCAGTAACCATCTGTGCAGTCTCGGCGTCCCCGTCTACGAGCGCCTGGTACACGCGCTCATGGCGCGCGACGCAAGATTTCATCACACCCGGAAATACCATAACCTGCGTAAGCGCTTCTTTGAGTGCCTGAGCGAATGAGCGGTAAAGATCGATCAACACGCGGTTCTTGGTGCTCGCTGCAAGCGCCGCGTAGAGTTCGATATCGGTCTCGAGAAACGCCTGACGAGCGCCGTTACGAAGATGCTCCTGCAATCGATCTATGATTTCCCTGATCGTCGCCAAATCGTGAGGATCACGTGCCAACGCCGCCGCGCGCGCCGCCTCGACCTCAAGAGCGCGACGCACCTGATAAACCTCGCGAACCCGAGCGCTCTGCAGGCGCTCGACCAAGTTGCCACTAGAGGAAGCCGCGCGCACGAAAGTGCCCAAGCCTTGTCGCACTTCCAAGAGACCCAAGTGCGCGAGGACACGTACCGCCTCCCGAATGCTCGTACGGCCAACGCCAAGCTGTTTCATCAGCTGTGGCTCCGAAGGCAGCCGATCACCCACTGCGAATTTTCCCGAGGCAATCTGCGCCCTCAAGTGGCGCATGACTTGGTCGGCGAGCTGATGTTTCCGTACCAAAATAGACTCCGTAAGCGCCTTCGCTTCACTATTACTCGTCCGATGATACATCAAATCGTCAGACGGGGCCATGACCCTAAAGGTTTTCGGATGTATAAACAAGGGGTTATCGCTTGTTGCACCACAGTCCCGATAGTCGATCCGACTGCAATGGACCAGTAAATGATCAAGGGGCTTCAGGGCATTCCTCCCATGGTGTTGTTAGTAATCGCGACAACGCTGGAGGTCATCGGCGATACCGTCGTCCGCTTGGCGCTCTATGATCACGCCGCTCCAACGCGGGTCGGACTGTTCATGGTCGGTGCCGCGTTTCTATTGGGGTACGGAACTTTCCTGAATCTCGCGCCCGTGGAATTTGGCCGCGTGGTCGGTCTCTACATTTCGACTCTGTTTGTGGTTTGGCAGTTAATTAATTTCGCGGTCTTCAGAACCCCTCCCGCGCTACCGATGGTAGCGGGCGGGGCCATGATCATAGCGGGGGGAGCTATAGTTACATTTTGGAGGCCGGACTAAAACACCCACACCGGTTGTGAGATCCCTTCCGCGCTACTGGGTGGACGTCTTTCCCCTTATCGCGCAGCTGCGCGATCGCGGAAGGCCTCAAGCTCCTCGGCCGCTATCGGCGAATGACACCGGTGGATTACGCTGGCCAAAATAGATTTCATAAACGCCTTCGTTTCAACTATACTCATCTGATGAGATATCCAATCGTCAGATGGGGTGCCCACTCATGAATACAGAGGTTTCTACTAATTGCAATGGACCAATCAATGACCAAGGCGCTTGAGGGCATTCCTCCGATGGTGATGGCGAAGCTCGCCGGCAAGACCGCGCTGATTACCGGCGGCAATTCGGGAATCGGGTTTGCGACCGCGCAATTGTTTTTGGCCGAGGGCGCACGCGTGGCGATCACCGGCAAGGATTCCGGCCGCTTGGCCGAGGCCAAAACCGCGCTCGGCGGCAAGGTCGAGACTTTGGCCTCGAATGTTGCGCGCGTCGGTGAAATTGAGGCGATGGCGGCCGAGGCCAAAACCAAACTCGGCTGGATCGACGTCTTGTTCGTCAACGCCGGCATCGCTTTGCCGACGCCTTTTGAGGCGGTGTCCGAGACTCAATACGACGAGCAGTTCAACGTCAATATCAAAGGCGCTTTCTTCACCGTGCAGAAGCTGCTACCGCTTTTGAAGGACGGGGCCAGCGTGATCTTCACCTCGTCGACCGCCGATGAAATGGGCCTGCCGGGCCTGAGCGTCTATGGCGCCAGCAAGGCGGCGCTGCGCTCGCTGGTGCGCTCGCTGACCGCCGAATTGGCCAGCCGGCGCATTCGCGTCAACTCGATCGCGCCGGGACCGACCGAAACGCCGATCCATAGCAAAATGGGCATTCCGCCGGAAGTCGCGCAGACCATGATGAACACGCTGGTGGCGCAAGTGCCGGCGGCGCGTTTCGCCCAGCCCGAGGAAATTGCCAAGGTCGCTTTGTTCCTCGCCTCCAGCGACAGTTCCTATGTCTTCGGGCATGAATTGGTGACCGATGGCGGTTGGGTCGCTGTTTAAACCGCGATCTGGGGTAGCCCAAGATTCAATTTTCTACGTAGAGGGTCGCGTCGCCTCTCCAAAGTTGACTAGGCCACAAGATCGGCGAGCCAGTCTGAATCATGGGTGGCGACGAACCGAGCAATCCTGCTAGATCGCTTCTCAGATGGCCATAGATGCTGAAGGATTGACAGAGGCTACTGGAATCGATAACTAGGGCAACTGGAAACATGACAAAACGTGATCGAGGACCGAGTAGACGCAGCGTCGATGAGAGAATGCGGGATCGAGCATTGAGGGTGATTGCAGACTGTAGCGGCAGCTTAACGATCGCCTCGCTAAGACTAGGCATTAGCATCCCTACACTGTCGAGATGGCGTGCATCCAGCTCGTTCTCTCTGGGGGCCGGAAGCGGAGTGTCTTATGTCCGTAAATCGACTCGTGCCCGCCAATACGTCAAGTAATCCTCGTAAATAAGATGACGCGCTAGAATCCGCGCCGGTCCATCTCTTCCTACGCCACAGAGGCGCGCACGCACGGACGTATCGTCACCTGACGGGCCTTCGGGCGCCTCGCCACCGAGGCGCCCGATCTTCCGCGTTTCACACTACCTGCAATCCGTTATCGACGATCCCCTCGATGGTCCCCTCGATGGTCCCCGTCATGGTCCCAATGACGCTTTTAACGGTGATTGGATTTAGTTGCGTGATGTCGTTGACGACTGTCGGCGCAACCATCGACGCCAGCGGCGGAAACAGCGCCGAGCAGACGACAACAAAACCAGCGAAGGTGCGTCCACCAATGCGACGCTCAAATGTCCCGCCCGATGGCTCCTTCTCACGCGATCGATGTGGGTGCCCTTTTCGATCGCGTCAAATACTCCCTCCAGGGCACCCAGTAATACTTGGACCAACCCTCGGAAACGCCGCCGAAATCGATTTCCGCCACGTTGACATGGGTTATCTCGATGCGGGCACTGCCCTTGACCGGCGAGAACGCTAACACCAAGGTGGAATCCAGATCGCGACGACCGAAATGAGTCGATCGCCATGACTGCACGATCAATCGATTGGGGACGACCTGCAATACCGTTCCGGTCAACGCGCCGCCGAATGCTTCGAACTTTGCGCCGGCCTTAGCCGCGATCTTCACAGGCGCTCCGGTAAACGCCGCGTGCTGCTTCGGGTCGAGGTACATGCGGTACAAGCGCGCCGGCGAAGCCGGAAGATCGACGGCCATGGTAATGTTTCGCGGCATCGCGTCTCCCTTATGCTCAAGAACCCGCTCAATTATGGTGGCTTTTAAATAACACTCGCATCTCCATTAGCCGCCCTCCCTGCATGCCACTACAACACCGTCCCCGACACATTCCTTCCCGATCGATCCATCCTCGTTCCGCAGTGAGCGTCGGCTCAGACGCCAGCCACGATCCGCACATCGCGTACGGCACCGCCGTCCAACGCCTCGAGGGCCTCTTGATAGCTCGGGCTATCGTGTACAGCGATCGCATGCTCAACCGAATCAAATTCGATCAATACAGTACGTTCCCGCAGCCCGGCCTCATAAGATTTCGCGGGAATACCACGCACTAAAAAGCGGCCTCCACCTGCTTCGATGGACGGGCCCGCCAGCTTTGCGTAGGCAGCAAGTTTGGCGGGGTCTGAGACCTCATGATAACAAGTGATCCAATACGCCTTGGCCATAACGCCGGCTCCTCGCACTAACCTTGGGAAACCCCGATCCTAGCAAGGGATTGAGGCGCCCGCATGATGTCGATCGAATGACTCGACTTCATCGGACCTCATTCCTGCCCGCCATCCCCAGATGCGGCGGCACCAACCTCTCGAACAACTCCACCAACTCCGAATCCATGTATCGATACTTATCCGGAATCCCCAACACCACTCAAGCTACACGCCTCGTGTCGCGACGCTGCGCCGCACGGCAACCGCGCTGCCGCCGAGGACGAGCATGGATGAGAGCACGAGCCTTGTAGTAATCGGCTCGTTGAATAACAAAACCCCTGCCAGCGCCGCGATCACTGGCACCGCCAATTGTGCGTTCGCCGCAGCAATCGCTCCAATCTTCGGCAGCGCGGTATACCAGGCGGCGTAGCCGAGTCCGGACGCCACGGAGCCCGACAGAGCGGCAAGCACAATGCCATCCAGGTCTGCGAATCGGTGTACCGGCAGGAAGATACTCATCAGGAGTGCACCGGGAGCCGCGCGCACGAAGTTCCCGGCGGTGTCCGTGAGCGCATCCTTCGACCGCCGACCCCGCAACGAGTAAATCCCCCAGGCAAGTCCCGCCAGCAGCATGAAAGATGCATCCAGACCCGCTGGCGCGGTAACCCCGGGAAGCAGCAGCAGGACCAGACCGCCAGCCGCGAGCGACCATCCACATATGACAACATTGTCGATCCGCTCGGCGGCAATGACGCCCCCTGCGATCATGACCACTTGGACGGCGCCGAAGAGCAGCAATGCGCCCGTCCCTGCCGCGAGCTCCACATAGGCGAACGAGAACGCGACGGCGTAAGCGAGTAACGCGGCCGCGGAGGACCAGCTTCCACTGAGGTTCTCGACCGGTCGAGACCTCGCACGCACGAGTACCCAGAGTGTGATGGCGCCGGCGAGCAGCCGAATGCTGGTAAAACTCGTGGGATCGATATGGGATTGCCGCAACGCCATGCGACAGAGCACCGAATTAGCCGCAAAGGCCATCAGCGCGAAGAGAACCGCCCCTGCAATGCGCTTCATCCGAGTGCCTGTGCCAAATCAGTGCGCCCCGCAACCCGCAGTGCAATCCATGATGAATCTCCTAGTCGGGACATGGGCGTGACTTGCTTGGAATAGACTACGCTCCCATGCGAGCAATTCACAGCGATGCTATTCTCCGTCTGGCCGGACGTTGGTGCTCGCTCACCACCGTGGGGGCAATCCTGACCCGCCCACACCGGAGGCCATCTTATCTTGTCGGCGCCGCCGACGAGCAGCTCCGCGGCGCCCTTGGAACAATCCAACCTCCCCTTAGCCTTCGCGCAAGGCCCGGATCACTTCATGCGCCTACCCCTATAATTTATGAATTGTTGAATTCATAATGGGCGATGAGCATCCATGATCCCCGAAACACTGGCGACACTGAATTTGGCCCCTTGCGCGCGACCCCGAACGCGCCTATGGCAGATACCCCAGCGCTGCGCGCAGTCACGCACCGCTACGACTACCGCTTAACTCCGTACCTGCAGTCGCTCCTCCGCGGTCGTCCAGCGCATGATCCCCTCGTTCGGCAATTTCTGCCCGACGCTCGAGAGTTACATGCGCTACCCCACGAGAGCGCTGATCCCATCGGCGATATCCCCTTCAGCCCCGTCAAGGGCATTGTCCACCGCTACCCTGACCGCGTTTTGCTGAAGGTCGCGCATGCCTGCCCCGTGTATTGCCGATTTTGCTTTCGCCGCGAGATGGTCGGCAGCCACGGGGAACCCCTGCAGGGCGCTGCGCTTGACGGCGCGATCGAGTACGTGCGATCCCACCCAACCGTGTGGGAAGTCATTTTGACCGGCGGCGACCCGTTAGCACTCTCCCCTCGACGGCTCACCGACGTCCTCACGCGCCTCGCGACGATCAGCCACGTCCGCATCCTGCGAATTCATTCTCGCGTGCCCATCGTCGACCCCGCGTCGATCGACGAGCCACTCACCGGCGTTCTTAAAATGGCGACTCCCGTATACGTCGCTCTCCACGTCAATCATCCAGAAGAGATCACGGACGCAGTCGCCGCGGCGATTGGGCGGTTGTTGGACACTGGCGCCGTTCTCTTGAGTCAGACGGTGCTCCTCCAGGGCGTCAATGACGATGCCCGTGTCCTCGAGCAATTATTTCGCAGGCTCATCACGCTCAAAGTGCGTCCCTATTATTTGCACCATCCCGATCTCGCACCCGGCACCTCACATTTCCGAGTGTCCATCGAAACCGGACAAGCGCTGATGCGGACGTTGCGACAAACCGTGTCCGGCCTATGCATGCCGACCTACGTCCTCGATATCCCCGGTGGATTCGGCAAAGTTCCCATTGGCCCCGAGTATCTTGGCGCCAGAACGGTAGAGCATCGAGAAGTGAAGGACTCTCGAGGTATGTCCCATTGCTATCCGGAATAAAACGGGCGCGGCTTGGCGCAGCCCGCGGCGTACGCCCCACGACGTGGCCGCTTCCATGGGAAGTCGGTGACGGCTACAGTTTGCCGCGAAAGATGTCGACCAAGGCCGCAGTGTCCAAATGACCGTGGCCCCGATTGACGGCCTTGTCAAAGCAGGCAGACAGAAAGTCGGGCAATTGCGGTCCCAAACCGGCTTCGAGAGCGGTTGCCGCAAGTAACTTCGCGCCTTTCATATCCACGCTGAGCGTCGATTCGATGCCGTTAGCATAATCGCCCGAATCCGTCAGCTGTAGGAAGGATGGAATCCGGCCGAGAATGTCGCCGGCGAAGGCCGGCGCCAAGTCGAAAAACTGTCTGACATCCAATCCGACCGCCCTGGTGAAGGCCGCGCCGTACAACAAGCCCAGTGTTGCGGCGAAAAAAAATGACAGAAACGCGAAATCCGCCAGCGCGCTGCGCCCGGCGTCTTCGCCCACATAGGTGGGCTTGCCACCCAAACTCAGCAGCATTTGGCGATATTTCTCGAATAAGACGGACTGTCCCGCATAGAAAATGACGGTATCCTCCGCACCGATCGATCGGGGGACCACGGCTATCTTTCCATCGAGGTAGTCGATCCCATGCAGGCCGGCCCATCGGCTCAAATCGACGCCGAATTGCGGTATGCCCGTCGACAACTGGATCAATGTGCGCCCCGCCAGCGCCTCGCGGACACCCGGAAGTCCGAGCACCTCGTGTGTGGCATCGTAGCTCGACAGGCAAGCGATGGTCACATCCGAAGCGTGGCACGCGTCGGCGGCATGCGTCGCCCAACGCGCTGGGTTCGGTACGCCGCTCGGCGACTTCCGGCTGCGATTCCAGACCGTAACCGCGTGCCCATCGCCGACCAAGGCTCGCGCGAGCGCCGTCCCCATGTTGCCGAGCCCGAGCACCGTCACCGATGTCATGCAGGATCTCCCAGCGCCGACATCGCCTCCAGTCTCTTCCAGTCGACATCGACACCGATGCCGGGGACATCCGGCAATTGCGCATAGCCGTTGCTAAGCTTCACACCGCCGGTAATCGCGCCGGGATCGGAGAGCTTGATGAAAGTGATGTGGCCATCGGCGCAGATCGGATAGTGGTCCCGGGTAACGGCCCCGAGATGACAAATGGCGGTGTCGCCGACCAACGTGAACGGATTGGTATCCACACTGACTGAAATGCCCGCGGCTTCGCATAGAGCGATGACATCGTGCGACGGCTGGAATCCGCCCACTCGATTGATCTTGAGCACCACCCGATCGCAGGCGCCGCTTCGCACCAACTGCTGCGCTGCCTCCGGCGACCAGACGGATTCATCGAGGATTACCGGCACCGAGGAACGTTGACGAATTTCGCGATGCCCTTCGATGTTCGCATAATGCAGCGGCTGCTCAATGGACAAATTTTCGAAACTCGCAAATTTCGACAGACGCGCCACCGCCAGTCCGGGATTGCTCCACGCCTGGTTGGCATCGGCATCGATCATGATCTCGCGCGGCACCACCGAGAGCGCGGCCTCGAGGAAACTCGTCTCTTCCACGATACTCCGGCTGCTGATGCCATCCCGCCAAATGACATCTCCCACCTTGATCTTCAGTGCTCGAAATCCCTCTGCCACGAAACTCGCCGAGGCTTTGGCCATGGCATCCGGAGTTTTGTGATAAAGATTGGTCATCAGATCGATTCGGCTGCGTCGTGCTCCGCCGAGAAGCGTGGAGACCGGTACGTCCCAAAGCTTGCCCAGCAAATCGTGCAACGCCATATCGATGCCGGAACGCGCCCCGCGCCCACCGGGCATGCCCCCGGAGAGCGCCATTTCCATGGTCCGGTGGGCAGCCCTGATGTTGCTGGGATCCACGCCCTTGAGACGCTCAGCGTACAGTTTCAGATTCACCGCGAGATGTTCTGCGGTTTCCCCCAGGTACCAGGGCTGGCTCGAACTCTCGCCGATACCGTAGACACCGTTTTCCGCCGTGATACGGACGATGAAACAGGGCGGGCTTCCCGGCCAAATCGAATCCTTGCCCCAGCTTTCCTTGAACGTGACTGGGTAGAGGCGAACGAACTCTACGGACTCGATTTTGGTCATGGCTGTAATTCTCAGGATGTGGAGGCTGTCTTGCGCCTGACGGATGCCGATACTAGACCGGCGCGACTTGCAAGTAAACGTATTCATGCCCGGCGAGAACGCCGTGAGCACGGATAAATAACACAATATCTGGGAAATGGCGTCTATTTTGGTCGCAATCCGTGACAGATTGATTTTTAAATTGCTGTTTTTGCCATTGTTTTAGCATATAATCAGAAAACGTTTACCTCTCCCGCTGGAAGCCAATACCATGTCGCAAGCCGTCACAGCATCCGAGCAGCCCCGCCGCTACGGTCACTGGATCGGGGGGCGCGAAATCGGCTCCCCGAGCATCGAGCGCCATTCCCCCTCGACCGGCCGACTCCTCGCTACTTTCGCAGCGGGTAACGGCACGGACGTGGACGTCGCCGTCAAAGCGGCGCGGGCGGCGTTTGAAAAATCCGGCTGGGCCGCCAGATCCGGAGCCGATAGAGCTATGGTTCTGAATGCGTGGGCCGATCTCATCGCAGCGGACTCCGAACGGCTGGCACGGATAGAAGCCGAAGAAGTTGGAAAACCGATCAAGTATGCGCGTGGAGAGGTGGGTTACTCCGTGCAGATGATTCGTTACGCGGCGGCATTGGCATTCCAGCTGAAAGGCGACACTTTCAACAATCTCGGGCCCGGAGTTCTAGGTCTGGTGACTCGCGAGCCCCGCGGGATCATCGGAATGATCGTACCCTGGAACTTCCCGCTGGTCTGTCTGATTCAAAAATTGCCCTTTGCGCTGGCCACCGGATGCGCCACCGTCATCAAGCCCTCTGAATTTACCTCCGGCACCACGCTCGAAGTCGCACGACTCGCCGCCAAGGCTGGAATTCCCGACGGGCTCATCAACGTCGTGACCGGCCAAGGAGACCCTGTCGGCAAGGCCATCTCCCTGCACCCCGATGTCGACATGCTGTCGTTTACGGGCTCTACCGCGGTTGGGCGGCAGATCGCGATGGCCGCGGCGGCGCGAATCATCCCCGTCAGCTTGGAATTAGGCGGCAAGGGCGCGAACATCGTCTTCGAGGATGCCGATATTCACCAGGCATTGGATGGCGCACTCTTTGGAGGCATGCTGAACCAAGGACAGGAATGCTGTGCCGGTTCGCGTCTGTTGGTTCATGAGTCGATCGCCGATGGCTTTTTGGAGCAGCTGGTGGGCCGCGCCGCCAAAATCCGCGTCGGCGATCCTCTGGACGACGCGACCGACATCGGTCCGATGATCCACGCCCAGCATCGAGGGCGAGTCATGTCCTTCATCGAAGGCGCGCAGGGTGTCGGCGCTCAGACTTTATTTGGCGGCCGGCCTCTGGCGGGCGCCATGTACGATAAAGGTCACTTTATCGGAATGAGCATTTTGGACAAGGTCAGCCCGCAGATGGACATCTTCCGGCGGGAGGTGTTCGGACCTGTGCTGACGGTTACGCGCTTTCGCACCGACGATGAGGCGCTGGCTCTTGCCAACGATACGGTTTACGGTCTCGCCAGCGGGGTCTGGACCCGCAGCCTCGAACGTGCCCACCGAATTTCAGCGGGCATCAAGACCGGCACGGTGTACGTGAACACATACCTAGAATCCGCCATGCAGCTGCCCTTCGGCGGCTGGCGCGAGAGCGGCTTGGGCCACGAGATGGGCCTGGAAGGCTTGCTCGAGTTCACCAAGATCAAGTCTACCTTCATCAAACTGTCGGGCCGTGCCTTGGCTTTGCCGCATACTGCTTGAAACCTAAGCGACTCCGTCGCATAAGCCGGTGTCGGCGAGACTGGGATGCGTTCGACCGGTTAGCGGGTTGTCGAGAAGGGGGAAACGTTATGGATGTCGAGAAGCGCAGTATCGAGTTCATTCCCGAAAGCGAGCGCTACGGCACTCCGGCCCGCCTGTTCTCGATTTGGTTCAGTTCCAATATGCAGGTGACCGCGCTCATCATCGGCGCGCTGGGCGTGCTCGCGGGTTTGAACGTGTTTTGGGGAATAGCTGCCGCACTACTCGGTAGCGCGATCGGCACGATATTCATGGCGGCCCATTCTGCACAGGGTCCACAGCTCGGCATTCCGCAAATGATCCAAAGCCGGGCGCAATTCGGCGTGCTGGGTGCCGGCCTGCCGCTCGCAATCATCGTCCTTGCGTACGTTCTATTCACCGCAGCCAATGACATCGTGATGCGTTCGTCCGTCCAAGCGGCCATCCCCGTGAGCGACAACCATGCCATAGAGCTGTTTGGGGCTCTGACCTTACTCATTGCGTTCATCGGTTACGAACTCATCCATCGCATGGCCATCTGGATGTCGATTTTGTCGCTCGCGCTGTTCCTGGTGGTCGCGTTCTTTGCCGCTCAGCACCACTATCCCGTCGGCACGTGGTCCCCCCACGCCGCAGGCTTTCGATTCCAACCCTTCGTATTAGGAATGATGCAGGCCGCGTCGTGGTCGATCGGTTTCGCGCCCTACGTGGCGGACTATTCCCGCTATCTGCCGTCCAAGGTCAAAACCACCAGCACGTTTTGGTATAGCTACTATGGCCAGTTCCTCGGCTCCGGGCTCATCATGAGCGTCGGCGCCGCACTCGGCTCATACGTGCCTCATTTATTGGAAGACCCCGGCCGGGCGGTTGCCACGTTGTTTCCGGTCGGCCGTTGGGTTGCCACCGTCATCATCATTTTGGGTGTGCTCGAGATCAACGTACTGAATATTTACAGTGCCTACATGTCGGGAACGACGATTTTCACGGGATTTCGCGGAGTCGCAAGGATTTCCAAAAGCGTCAAATTTCTGGTCATAGCGCTCATGTCCGCTGCGGCGACACTCATTGCCATTGCGACCCAATACAATTTTTCCGCTTATTTTTCCGACATCTTGGTCGCCCAGCTTTATTTCATCGTGCCTTGGACTGCCATCAATCTGTGCGATTTCTACGTGGTGCGGCTCGGCAAATACAGCGTTCCGGATATTTATTGCGAAACAGGTCAGTACGGCCGGTACAATTTCGCGACCATCGCCATCATGTTGATAACCCTCGTGGCTCAGATTCCGTTCATGAGCCTGTCGTTCTACGTGGGTCCGGTCGCGCAGTATTTCGGCGCGGATGTCACGATATTCATCAGCTTGTGCCTACCGGGACTACTGTACTACTTCGCGAACCGCAAGCGGATCACCCGAGCCAAGGTGGCCACCGCCGCTCAGCAGCCGCTCTGAAATTCCACTCGAGCAAGTGCGTGGACTGAAAATGAGCGCATTAGCGCCTCAGCTGAATCCAAATCGTCTTCGTTTCGGTATATTGATCGTGAGCCTGAAAAGACTTATCGCGACCGCCGAATCCCGATTCCTTGAACCCGCCGAACGGCACTCCCATATCGCCCTCCGAGAAGCAATTCACGGACACCGTTCCGGCCCGCAAATTCCGGGCAACGAGATGGGCTGTATGTAAATTGTCGGTGTACAGCGAGGATGCAAGTCCGTAGTGCGTATCATTGGCAATCTGTACGGCTTCCTCGACGTGGCCGAACGTAAGCACGGATAAGACCGGCCCGAAGATTTCTTCGCGGGCAATCGTCATCGAGTTGCGAACGTCGTCGAAAATCGTCGGAGCGATGAAATAACCGCCGCTTTCAGCCATCAGACGCCTACCACCCATGACCAGATGCGCACCCTCTCGTGTGCCTTTCTCGATGTAGCCAAGCACCCTGTTCATGTGAGCCTGGTCGATCATCGCGCCCACTCTCGTGTCCGCCGCCAATGGGTCGCCCACCTTCCATTCCTTGAATACCGTCGTCAGCGCATCGAGCAGCGGTTCCTTGATGGATCTTTGAACGATGAGACGTGAGCCGGCGCTGCAATTCTCACCTTGGCAGAAGAGAATGCCGATGGCGAGCTGCCCGGCGATTGCCGTCAGATCGTGCGCGTCATCCATCACGATGGCGGGGCTCTTGCCGCCGCATTCCAAAATGACCTTCTTGAGGTTCGATTCCGCCGAGTACTTGAGAAAATATCGTCCGACTTCACCCGATCCGGTAAAACTCACGCAATCGATGTCATGGTGCCGCCCGACAGCCTGGCCTGCGGTTTCGCCGAAGCCGGTAACGACATTGAATGCACCCGGCGGGAGTCCCGCTTCGACCGCCAATTCCGCCAGCCGGATGCAGGTCAAGCTGGTCTGTTCCGCAGGCTTTACGACGATCGAGTTGCCGCCCGCCAGCGCAGGTGCGAGTTTCCACATCGCTACGAAGATCGGGAAATTCCAGGGCAGCACGGCACCCACGACGCCGATCGGTTCGCGAACGATCATCGCGACCACGTCCGACTGGGTGGGCGCGATTTGATCGTACATTTTGTCGATCGCTTCAGCATGCCAACGCAAGGTCTCGATGCTATCCGGCAGATCCACCGCGCGTGCGTCTGAAATGGGCTTGCCGGAGTCCAGCACTTCCATCAGGGCAAGCTCATCGAGATTTCTCTCGATGAGATCGGCCCATTTCAGCAGCACCTTCTTGCGCTGCTTCGGCGGCATCCGCGACCATACACCGGAATCGAAAACCCGCCGGCCCGATCGGGCCGCGCGATCCACATCCTCCGCGGCGCCGTCGGCGACCTGCGCCAGTGTGGCGCCGGTCGCCGGATTGATGGCCGGAAACGTACGGCCCGACGCCGCGGGGACATGCTTGCCGTCGATGAACGACTCGCCGCGAATCTTCAGAGCGGTAGCTCGGGCGCGTAAGGAATCGGTCACTTCAGACACAGGTTATCCTAAGAATGAATGTTTGTTCATCAGGCTGCCGCACGTACCAAACGCGCGTTCTTGATCTCTTCGTAGAGGCTGCGGAACCGTTGGCACTCTGCCTCGTTCAGACCCTGGAGGGGAGCGCGCGGCGCCCCGCTTGCGAAACCCGCCAGCTCCACGCCGTACTTGACGTACTGAATATATTTGCCGCCCTGCTCCAGCAGATAAAACATTTTCAGCATGGCCTTCATCAACCGCAATCCATCGGCGAAGTCCTTGCGTAGGACGCACGCCTCGTACAATGCCACGTGCTCTGCAGGCATGAAATTCGATGCCCCGGCGATCCAGCTGTTCGCGCCCCACAGGAAGGAATCGACCGCCTGGTCATCGGCGCCGCAAATACGCTGCAACCCCGGAAAGTGGACGACGTGTTCGAGCATGCGTGCGAACGACCCGCTCGATTCCTTGATGGCGCAAATCGCTTTCACGTCGGCTACTTTCTCGAGAAACGAGGGCGACATGTCGACGCCCGTGCGTGCCGGGAAATTGTACAAAATGATCGGCAGCGGTATCGCGGCGGCAATCCGCCGGAAATGCGCAACGAGTTCATCCGTGTTCGGCAGCGAATAAAAGGGAGCTGCCAGCATCTGGGCGCCGTAGCCTAAATCGACGGCGAGCTTTCCGAGTTCGATGGTGTCATCGGGCCTGGCGCTGTTCGTGCCCGCATAAAGCGGCACTCGGCCCGCCACTTGTTTTGCAACAAATTTGAGGATTTCCTTGCGCTCCTCGATCGTCTGGGCATAGTACTCGCCCGTTGATCCGCCCGGCAGAATGGCTTGCACGCCATTGGAAATCAGAAAATCGATGTGCCGACCGAGCGTGTCGAAACTGACGGCGCCCTTCTGATCGAACGGTGTCACAACGACGGTAATGATGCCTTTGAAAGTCGGTATTGCCATGCTCAATCTCCATTTTTCCGAATATCGGGGCGCGAGATATAATCTGTTGGAGCGCAGAGTAAACGTTTTCTCACGCAGATGCCAATACTTTTCAGCGGCGATTTCGCCGCCCGGTTGCCGGAATGCGAAAAAGCGAAATTGCCCCTAGGGGCGTCGGGGACGGCCGGTGGAAGCGCGGACCATGAGTTCGGAATCCAGGCTCAATGACGTCAACGGTTCACCGTGTTCCAAGGCGTCGATGAGTTTTTGTGCTGCAATTTGGCCCATTTGCCGGGCCGGCACGGACATGGTAGTGAGGCTGGGATCGAGGAAAACGGCAAAATCCAGATCATCGTGTCCGGCAATGGATATGTATTCGGGCACCTTGAGCGCGAGCTTGCGGCATTCGCTCAACGCCCCAAAGGCAAACGTATCGCTGGTGCAGACCACGGCGGTAACGTCCGGATAGTCGGCATGGATTTGGCGCATGGCGGACGCGCCGTCCTCGAGTGCGTTGGAGTACTGTCGCTCGTGCACGTGCCAGGGATCGCGAATACGGTGCTCCTTGCGCGCGTCGTGAAAGGCCTGGATTCGGTCCTGCTGCCGGTCGTTCCCCAGCGTCGGGCCCGCTATCATCGCCAGTCGCGTATGCCCGAGCCGCAGCAGATAGTCCACGACTTGTTTCATGGACCGATAATTGTCGAATCCCACGCTCGGAATCGAGGTCAACCGATTGACGGAATAGGTGCTCAACGCCACCAGGTTTCTGCCCTTGATGAGGTTCAGAAGGGCGGTGTCCTCGACCCGTCCAACGAGCAGCAGCCCCTCCACACCCCGTTCGATCAATTGCCGAACATCACCGAAGATTTGCGAATTATCGAACCCGACGGTGATGACCAAGACCATATAGCCGGATGTAACCAGCGCCTCTTGAAAGGCATCCATCATGCGCGCGAAGAAAGCGTGATCGAGAGTCGGAATCACCGCACCGATGAGCCGGGTGCGCTGCATCCGCAGCGCCTTGGCCGCGGAATTGGGCATGTAGCGCAGCCGAGCGGCCACCTCCTGCACCCGTGCGCGCATCTCGACATTGACCGAATCGGGGTTATTCAACACGCGCGACACGGTTGCTATCGAAACACCCGCCGCCTCAGCCACCGCCTTGACACCCGATTTTGCGGGCACAGGTCGCGATCGTGTTTTTCTGCCGGGAGCCATAAAGTGAGCCGATTATGACTTGCCGCGGCGGTGAATCCTAGTGAAAGCGCGTCTTTCGATGGGCACCATCCGCTGGGAGCCCCGCTCGAGTGATCGTCACGGCGCACCTCGCCACGTATCGCTCAATCGATAGCCCGTCGGCAATGGGTCCGTCGGATCAAGCACATATTGATGGAATGCCGTAATCCAAGCACTGCCCGTGATCGTCGGTCGTATCGCCGGCACATCGGCTACGTCCAAGGTAGCCGCGATCGTCCCCACGAATTCGGTGCCGATGATGGATTCATGAATGAATGGCTCCCCGACGGCGATCTGCCCACGGGCGTGCATGACCGCCAGTCGCGCAGAGGTCCCCGTCCCGCACGGCGATCGATCGAGGCGCCCGGGCGACACGATCACACCGTTGCGCGCACGCTTGCCCTTCGGCCCGTCGCGCAAGGGACCGGCGAACAGGGTTTGGTTGATGGTATGAATCTGCGGATTCTCCGGATGCGCCACGGGAAGTTGTTCGGCGGCAGCGGCCTTGATCCGCTCGCCCACGTCCACCAGTTCGGCGGCCTCCGACGGCACGATGGAATAGCCCAACGCGTTCGCATCAACCAGGACATAAATCATCCCGCCGTAGGCCACGTCGACTGTCAATGTACCGAGACCCGGCACTTCGACGTACTTGTCGAGGCCGAATACGAACGATGGAACATTCGTGAACGTTACGCTTACGCATTTCCCATCTCGGCATGCGGCCGACACCCGCACCAGACCCGCCGGCGCCTCCAAGACCAAGTTGGTGACAGGCTCGTGCATTGGCACCATCCCGGTTTCCAGCACCGCGGTGACGGTGCAGATGGTATTCGACCCCGACATCGGCACATAGTATTGGGATTCCATGATGATGAACCCCAAATCGGCCTCCGCGTTTGTCGAAGGCAGCACGAGATTGACACACTGTGCGACTTTGCCGCGCGGCTCGTACAGTAGAAATTGCCGCATGCCGTCAGCCTCATTCTGCAGATGGAGCATCTTGTCGAACATCGTTCGCCCCGGAACGTCGATAACGCCGCCCGTAATGACTTCGTTCAACTCCCCGGCAGCGTGGACACCCACCACATTGATCATTTTCGAGAATCGCATGAGGAATTCATCCTTTGTTCCGTTTACTCACGACCTGGGCGCTTGCTCGAAATTCTTCGGCGCCCGCGGGTTTCGGCCCGCAAACGCGGTTTCTCAGGCCCGATAGTACGGCGCCGACGCGCTTTCGAGCGGTGCCCGACCTCGTATCTGATCCGCAAGCTTCTCGGCTATCATGATGACGGGCGCATTGAGGTTGCCGCCGACGATCTGAGGCAGAATCGAGGCGTCGATGATGCGTAGGCTCTTCAAGCCTCGAACGCGTGCCTGTGCGTCCACGACCGCGAGTTCATCGCTGCCCATTCGGCAAGAACAGCAGGGATGATAGTTGGTGCCCGCAGACTTCCTGAGAAATTCGAGGATCTCTGCGTCGGTCCGGGCACCCTCCCCCGGCGTTACTTCCTCACCCCGCAATTCGGACCACGCCGCCTGAGCAACGACCGTACGAATCGCTCGAACCGCGTCGATCGCCGCCCGGCGATCTTCCTCGGTGGATAAGAAATTGAACTGGAATGCGGGTGGGTCCAACGGATTCGCGGAACGCAACGTCACGCCGCCGGTGCTGGTCGGGCGCATCAGGCTGAAAAAATATTGAAAGCCGTTTCCGAGCTTGACATCCCCATGTTGAAACTCGCCCAACATCGGCACGAATTCAAACTGAACGTCGGGGACACGTACGTCGTCTCGCGTGCGGATGAACGCGCCTACTTCAAAGAAGTTGGTCGCTCCCAGCCCGCGTTTGAAAAGCAGCCAGTTCACGCCCAATTTGAGGCGCCCTACCCGGCCCAACTCCTTGGCCGCGGAAACATTTCCCGTTGCACGATACTGCACCGGCGCCGCCACGTGATCTTTGAGATCGCGACCCACTCCCGGCAAGTGGTGCACGAGGGACAACCCGTGTGCGTTCAATTGGTCTGCGTCGCCGATGCCGGAGTGCATGAGCAAATGCGGCGAATGAATAGCACCTGCGCAGAGAATCACTTCGCGTTCAGCTTCGATTTCCGCCGCCTCGCCTCCACAGACGAGCGCGACGCCGGTCGCTCTGGTCCCACCCAACCGAATGCGCGTGACTACGGTATTGCAGACTACGTGGAGATTCTCGCGTTTACCCTGCGCATGCAGGTACGCCTGCGAAGTACTCCATCGTAGCCCCTTATGCACGTTGCGCTGTGTCACATGCACTCCCTCTTGGCGAAATGCATTGTGATCTTGCACGTGAAGGTAGCCGGCCTGCTCGCCGGCACGCAGGAATGCCGTGTACATGGGGTTATCGGCAGCGCATGTCTCGATCATCATGGGCCCGGAACCGCCACGGTACTGATTCGCACCGCCGTCGAATGTTTCGGCCTTCCGAAAGTACGGCAGGCATTCGGCGTAGCTCCACCCTGCGAGTCCCTGGGCCGCCCATTGATCGTAGTCCCACGGGTTGCCACGAACCCAATTCATGCCGTTGATGGAAGAAGAACCGCCGAGAACACGGCCGCGCGCCTCGTATACCTTTCGCCCATGGAGCTCAGGCTCAGGCTCCGTGTGCAAGTACCAGTTGAATTTGTCGTCCGCGAGAGGGAACCCTAGAGCGGCCGGCATTCGTATGAAAATGCTGTTGTCTTTCGGACCTGCCTCGATGAGCAGGACTTTGACGCCCGCATCTTCAGCGAGACGGCCGGCAACCGTGCTGCCCGCAGACCCCGAGCCCACGACGATGTAATCATATCGCGCCAGTGTGGACTGCCCATCGATGGTCTTGAGTGGGATCACATTCAATCTGGCTTCTCCACTTGGGCTCAGGACAAAAATGGCCGTTGAGAAATCGATTTGCAGGCCAGATTACGTGCGCTCCGATGAAATGTAAACAAAGCACATCCATCACCGATCAAAGATTGACGGCAGTATCGATAACCGATATTCTACGGGAGAAAACGTTTCCTATGAAGCGCGAACGGTGGCCCCACCCATACCCCAACACCTCTCCGAAGGACTTTCGCGATCCAATGCCATCACGGCATTGCGCGCCGCTCAACCGCTCTTCTGGTGCCAATCCGAGTTGCCTGGCGCCCGCGGTGCGCTCGCTGGAATCTTTGCGCGCGAAATGGTGGGAATCGAACATATCCATGCCGCCGGCGCGCGCCTGCAGCGATGGGCGGGTGCCCTCGGGGTCTTGTTTCCGGAACTCGCAGGCGCGGGGGGCCTGATCGAATCGCCACTGATGGCGCTCGATGATCCGCTGGCTGTAGCCGGTTGGTCCACGCCGACCCGCAGCCTGATTAAAATGGACCATGCTCTGCCGGTCGCCGGTTCAATCAAGGCGCGCGGCGGCGTTTATGAAGTGCTCATGCATGCTGAATCCGTTGCTGCTGCGGCGGGGCTCTATGGCGCCGGGGAGGACCCGATGACACTCCTCTCGGCGCCCTGCCGAAATTTGTTCTCGGCGCATACGGTTGCTGTCGGCAGCACGGGGAACCTGGGTCTCAGCATCGGCATCATGTCCAGCGCCTTGGGCTTCAAAAGTGAAGTCCATATGTCTCGGGAGGCGAAGTCTTGGAAGAAACAGCGCCTACGGCAACGTGGCGTTACCGTGATGGAGCACGCCGGCGATTATGCCGCAGCAGTCACGGCCGGACGTGCCGCCGCCGCCAAGACGCCTAGGCATTACTTCGTCGACGACGAGAATTCTCTCACCTTATTTCTGGGCTATTCGGTCGCTGCGCTGCGGATTCAACGCCAGCTTCAGCAGATGGACATCGACGTATCCGAGGCGCGACCGTTGCACGTGTATCTGCCGTGCGGCGTGGGCGGCGCTCCCTCCGGAATCACATTTGGACTCAAACACGTATTCGGCGATGCCGTACGCTGCTACTTCGCTGAACCGACTCACTCTCCGTGTTTCCTGTTGCGAGTGCTGATGAAAGACAAACCATGCTCGGTATACGATATCGGGCTGGACAATCAGACAGAGGCCGACGGATTGGCCGTTGCGCGGGCATCCGAGCTTGCTTACCGGTTGGTCGGCGACCTGGTAGATGGTTTGTATACGGTCGCCGACGATGAATTACTGCGCCAGGTGTATCGATTGAGCAAGCTGGGAATCGGCGTGGAGCCCTCGGCTGCCGCCGCGTTTTGTGGAATCGCCGCCAACCCGCAACGGGAAGAGACGGCAACATCGATCTTTTGGACCACCGGAGGTTCATTCGTCCCGGCCGACGAACTTGCAAATTACGCCCGACGCGGCGCTGCTCTGTTAGGCATGCAGTGAATTCCGCGGCAAGCGTTACGCTGCCGACGGCAACAACGTCCCTGGACGCGGCTCGGGAAGGTGCGCTGTGTGCGTTTGATCGTGGTGAACGCCGCTATACGCTGCCTGGAAACTCGACCCAGCAGCGCCGCGTATTCGATTCCACACAGGCCTGGCTCAGGGCGACGCCGCGGACACCTTCGTGTATATCCGGTATCGGAAATGGCGTACCGGTTCTCCACCCGGACCCCGCATCGAGTGCCAGCGCGAAGTCGCTATATAACACCGCCAGAGCGTCAATGTAGCCCTCGGAATTTCCGGCAGGAAGGCTGACGGCTCGTTGTCCGTCCGAGGTCATGTCCGAATGTCCGCGGCGGTAGACGAGATCCGCCCTACCTAAGCGACCGAGCAGCAGAGTCTCTGGAGATTCCTGACGCCACTCGAGCGACGCCTTGGTGCCCACTATTTTGACCCGCAGGCCGTTGCGGTGTCCCGGAGCTGCTAGAGATGCCCATAGCAGTCCGTCAACGCCTCCCCCGAATTCCAACTGCACAACGTCCGTGTCATCGAGCGCAAAGCCTGGAGCGATCGTTGAGAGCTTCGCATTGAGTCTGGTGCACCGCAGTCCGGACAGAAACTCGATCAAATTGAAGGCATGCGTACCGACGTCACCCAATGCACCCGTCGGTCCGGCCTTGGCCGGATCCCCGCGCCAGACGGCGCCCTTACCGAGCTTTGCAGGATCATCGGCCAGCCATTCGAGAAGATATTCCACGTACATGAAGCGAATTTCGCCCAGTTCGCCGTCCCGGATGCGTGCGCGGGCATCTCGGACCATGGGATAGCCGAGGTAGGTATACGTCATTGCGCAGAAGGTATCGTGGCGGTCCGCAATGCGGGCGAGGGTATGCGCCTCTTCCAGGCTATTGACCAGGGGCTTGTCGCAGATAACCGGGATGCCGGCCTCGAGGAATAGACGGCAGGGCTCAAAATGCAAATGATTGGGCGTCACGATCACAGCCACGTCGATACGATCAGAGCGCGCAGCTTCTGCCGCTGCCATCGCCTCAAAGGACGCATAGGTGCGATCTTTGTCCAGCGCGAAGGCTGCGCCCGCCTCGCGGCACAGCGCGGGATCGGACGAAAAAGCACCCGCCACGATCTCGAATCGATTGCACATCCGCATGGCCGCCCGGTGATATTCGGCGAAAAAAGAGCCTCTGCCGCCGCCGACCATGCCGACTCGAAGACGTTTACCGCTCGGAATGTCAAATGTGAGTGGACGCATTCTAACCGCCTCGTTTGCCGTGATCTTAAGGGTACCTGTCAAATCAGGCCGCGGATGTGGTCCGAGGCTTTCTCGCCAATCATGATTGCCGCCGCATTCGTGTTACCGGAACAAAGATGGGGCATTACGGATGCGTCCGCGACGCGCAGGCCGGGTACCCCGCGAACGCGCAAGTCGGGCTGAACCACCGCCATCTCGTCTACGCCGATGCGGCAAGTGCCGACTGGGTGCAGCGCTGCATGCGCCTGCTTGCGCACGAATAGACGGTAGTCGTCACGCGTCTTCAACGGCATATCGGGAACGTGCTCGCGCTTGATATAGGCGGACATGGACGGTTGCAATAGGATTTCCCTGGCGAATTCGACAGCGTCGGCGAAGCGCTCGATGTCGTTGGAATTGCCCAGATAGTCCGGCTTGATGAGAGGAAAGTCCGCCGGGTCGCTGCTTCGAAGCTCCACGCAGCCCACGGACTCTGGGCGAGTCGGACAGATATTTGCCGTACATCCGTTTCCGCCGGGCACCGAATCCACGCCTTCCTCGATTCCCGCACCCGGGAGGAAGAAGAACTGTACGTCCGGCTGCCCCTTTGCCAACGAGCTGCGCCAGAATGCACCGCCTTCCACGAGATTCGAGACGACAGGGCCGCTCTTGAAGAGAAGATATTGTAATCCCGCCGCGGCCTGCCGATACCAACTTTTGTACTTGTCGTAGCTGAAAGATCCCCGCAGCTCGTTGATCAGGGATACTTCTACATGATCCTGCAGGTTCCTGCCGACGCCAGGCAGGTCTTGAACCACGTCTATACGGAGAGCGCGCAGGTGATCTGCCGGCCCGATGCCCGACAACATGAGGAGCTTTGGGCTATTGATTGCGCCCGCTGAGACGATTACCTCGCCCGAGGCGCGAAGAGCATGTAGCGCGCCATTGTGCTGATACGAGACACCGACCGTGCGGCCGCCCTCGATGAGAAGTTTCAGGACACGGCAGTTCGTCTTGACGGTAAGATTTCGGCGGCTTCGTGCGGGCTGCAGGTAAGCGGATGCGGCACTTGAACGTCGGCCGCTTCGTGTCGTTATCTGGTAAAGACCGCAACCGTCCTGCACGCCGGAATTGAAGTCGTGATTGTAAGGCAGACCCATTTGCTGGCACGCCTGCAGCCATTTCTTGGTTAGAAAGTGCGTATATTGCTGATCGGATACTGCGAGCGGGCCGCCGACTCCGTGAGATTCGTTGCAAAGCCGATCGTTGCTTTCACATCGCTTAAAATACGGCAGCACGTCCCTATACGACCATCCGTGCGCGCCGGACGACTCCCATCCATCATAGTCGGAGGGAAGGCCTCGAATGTAGACGAGTCCATTGACGGAACTTCCGCCACCCAGAATGTTGGCCTGAATCATGGTTGGGCTGGGTTTGCCGAGGTAGGCCGCGGTCGGCTCCCACGGGTAGCGCTTCACCAGGTTGCCCTGGGAAGTTTTGTAATACGTCACCGGAAGGTGAATCCATGGACTCGTGTCAGGAGGGCCTTCCTCCAGCAGTGTGACTGAAACGCTGGGATCTTCGCTCAGTCTTGCGGCGATGACGCAGCCGGCGGAGCCACCTCCTACGATGATGTAGTCAGTCATCGGCCGTTCCTACCAGCGTCGGTTCCATCAGGGAAGCGCAGAATCGTCCCCCTGCGACAGCGCCGCCGGCCTGACCCGCTCATGCGAGTCAGGCCGCGACGAGTCAATGCTGTCGGCTAAAAGTTTATGCCAACCGTCAGCCCGCCCCTGCGCGGAGGCGCGATGTGCGTCAGGATAAAGCCCTGCGCGGTATTGTCGAACTGCGAGTTAGCATAGGCCCTATTGGCCAGATTATTGACCCAGCCCTCAACCCACAGTCCCGATTGCGTCGTGATGCGCAGGCTCGCGTCCTGGACGATATAAGCAGGGCCGTGAACAACCGGCTGGTTGATGAGAGCGAAATAGCGGTCACCGGTATAGCGGGCATTGTACAACAGGGTAAACGCGAGATCGTTGTACTTGAAGTCTTCTTCAAAGCCGGCCGCACCAATGTACTTTGGCGCATCGATCGGGCGCTCATTCATCGTAGCGCACGTCGAGCACGGCTGCACGTCATGCACCCAAATATCGTTGTACGACCCCGAGAAATTCAGCGATAAGCCGTGCCCGACCTTATAATTCGTCTCGAGCTCAAACCCGTTGGATGTCGCCGGCAAATTCACGACCGTAAAGTAGATACCATTGACGAAATTGAACTGCTGCGAGTTCTCATAGTTGTAGTGATAATAATCGGCGTTGACCGTCAACTTCCGCTCGAGGAATTGCGACTTGACGCCCACCTCGGTTGCGTACAGGGTCTCCGGCTTGAAGGAGAATTGGCTCGGGGGCACGTTGCCGGCGGTGGCGTCAAAGTACCCGCCGGACTTCACCCCCTTGTTAATCAACGCATACAGCAGCACGTCCGGATCGAGCTTATAGTTGAGTTGCGCCTTTCCGCTCCACAGCCCCTGGGTCTGTGACAGATTGACCACGGGCGAGTAGTTGAAAGCCCCGGCGGTACCTGCCGGGCTACCGAAGATCGTCGAACAAGCGCCCGCCAAAGTCTGCACGCAGTTGAAGCTCCAGTCGAAGTGTTGATCATCGTACGTGTATCGCGCACCCACAATCGCGGTCAATTTATCGGTGAAATCGTATTCGGCCTGCCCGAATCCACTGTAGGCCTTGTAGTCCAACGTGTACGCCGTTTGCAGCTCCGCACCCTTGCCGCGCGCCGAACTCAGAGGATGATGCGCGCTACCCGCGCCTGCCGTAGCGCAATACGTCGTCGAGGTCGGATCGCAGAATGTCGGCTCAGCGAACAGGACGAAGAAATCGCCCTTATTCTCGAAGAAATTAACACCTGTGGTCCAGCGAAACGCTCCGGTGCTCTTGAGGAGGCGAAATTCCTGGCCATAAGTGTTGGCGACGCCGCCGTCGGAATAAAACACCGCGTTATCCGGCGTACCGTCGGAGTCCTCCAGATAGTTGATGCGTGTTCTGATGAAGCTCGTGACGGAATGCAGTGTGACATCCCCCATTTCGTGCTGGAGGTTCAGCGCGATAGTGGATGCCCGCTTGAAGACTTCGCCGGGCACATTCACGGCCTGGATAAACGGTGAGCTGCTCGGATTCACATAGCCGTAGAGGTTCGGAGCGTTCTGGGGAAGCGCTTTATCGTAGATTGATCCGGCCGGGGTGTAGCTGGGGGTCTGGCGGTTCGCGGGGGTACCGTTATCCTGCCAGGTTTCGAGTCGAAGCGTCGCTTCCGTACTGTCGCCGAGCTTGAATTTGGTTTGATTGCGAAAGGCGGCGACGTCATCGGCAAGGAGATTAGGGCCGTCCAGATTTTTGACATAGCCGCCGCGCTCGCTCAAGTAGAATGCGAAACGGTCGCTGATGTCGCTATTGCCACCATTGATGAAACCCTGCACGCGACGAAGGTTGTAATCGCCGGCGGTGTACGAGGCACCGGCGGCGAAGGTATCCGTCGGCTGGTTCGAAAAGAATTGCACGAGACCACCGGTGGCGTTTCGACCGAACAGGGTTCCCTGGGGGCCCCGCAGCACTTCGGCGTGGTCGACGTCATAGATCGGAAAGCCTGTCGCCGCCGGAATCGCGATGTATGTGCCGTCCTCATATATCGCGACCGGCTGCTCTTCGTGCTCTGACGAGTCCGCTTGGCTCAGCCCGCGAATACTGAACGACGACACTGCCGACCCGTTTTCCGGAATCGCCGCGAGACCCGGTGACAATTTCGACAGGTCCTCGGCGCGTGTTATGTTGAACGCCTCGATCTTGATACTGCTTTCTAGCGTGACCGCGGCACCCACGTCCTGAAGCTTTTCAGGACGCCGGTTTGCTGTAACGACGATCTCCTCGAGGCCCTCGCTCGAGCTCGCCGCACCCGCACTGTCCCCGCCCGCTGCCGTTGCATCGGAAGCGTATACGGGCATCCAACCCAGCGCGGCGATCAGCGCTGCGATCAGCGCTGCGGCGGCTAGTTTGATCGCGATGCGTATTTCGCGCGTGTTCACGAATTGTGTATTTGACCAAAGCATCAGGACATCCCCTCGTTATGTGGCGAAATAAATCAAGAAATACCCGCTGGCGAAGTAATAATTAATAGCAATGCTCTCCCGAATCTTTCGACTCAAGGAATGTGTCGGTCCCGTGAGATCGGCAACTTCCCTAAGCAACTCCAGTCAGATGCGCATCGTTTGTCCTCTCCCAGGGGCCCGCCTTCGACTTGAGACGGCAAGGCCGGTCAAGTGTCTCGATATTTGTCACCGCTGTTTTCTAACAGCATCTCTAGAAAACGATATTTCTGGACTATCCGAAGTATCCGATCGCGAAACGTGGCGCGCAATTTCGCAAATTAGAATTTTTATGACGCAGACTGACGCGCATTGTTCGTTGCTGCATGCCCGGGACATAACACGGGCGTCAGCACCGGGGGACTCGTGGGTGAAGTCTGAGTAAACGTTTGCTCTCGGGGCTTTACCTGGTCTTCAGCTGTTCGAAGGGTTCAAACGCCGCGATGCAGGTAAGCCCGCCACCACGTAGTTCCGGGTCGAGATACCAGAACAGTGTCCCCCAAGAGGCTTGGACGAACTGTGCAACGCAGCGAGTCAGCTTTTTATTGGCGTATCCACTGATGTTCGACCAGGCGAAATGCAGCGGCAATCGGTGGGTCTTCGCGGCGTTCGGCCAGGCAAATGAACGTGAGCGCGGCAGGAACGGTCACGCCCTCGACGATCGTGAGGCCATGCGTGTGAGCCTCGGCAAGCGCGACGGAATTGCGCACGAGGCTCAATCCCACACCGGACTTTACAAGATCGAGCATGGACGGTTCCTGATCAACTTCGGCAACCCGCAGCGGCATGACGCCAAGTTCACCGAAGATGCGCGACAACAATCGATTGTGAGCCGACGACGCCGGCGTCCAGATCCACGGCAGCGCCGCCAGCTCGCGCCAGTGGCGGTTGGGGGCGGTTTGTTGGATGCGTTCACTCCACCCGGCGGGCGCGAGGACTAGGTACTGAAAAGTGGTCAGAGTCACAGAATGAAAGAGCGGATCGGGCGCCTGGTCGATGGCGTCGATGTGATAACCGACCGCCAGCTGTCCTGCGCGAATCTGGTCCCGCACCCAGCCCGACATCCCGTGCCGGAGAGCCGTCTCGATTTGGGGATAACTTTCCACTAGAGACTTGAGGAACCCGCCGAGGCGTAAAAAGGGAGGGTCCAGAATCGTCCCGATCGTCAAAGTCCCCCGAACCTCGTTCCGCAATGCACGCGCAGCTCTGGTCACCCCTTCCGCGGTTTCGATGGCTCGCTGCGCATGAGGCAACATTGCCATGCCATCACGCGTGAGTTTCAGTCCGCGCGCCGTGCGGCTGAACAGGGTTAGCCGGAGGGCTTGTTGCAGATTCTGGACCTGAAGACTTACCGCCGGCTGCGACAAATTCAGTCGCTTTGCGGCCCGAGTCAGGTTGCCCTCTCTGGCGACAGTCACAAACGCTCGAAGGAGTATCAAATCCATTGAGTAATATTAGTAAGTCTTATAATAAAGTTAACAAGAAATCATTGGCACGTTGGCTTGGTTCGACCTACGCTCTTATCTATTCAATGACTTATCGGACTCGACCATCAGTTGCCACCAATCAGTGAGTGGACTGGAGAATAACATGAACTCACCGCCCATCAGCGCATCCGATAATGCACCGCAGCCGGCGGCCCTAGCGCACTACATCAACGGCCACAAGGTCCCGGGAGTCTCGAAGCGCCACGGAACCGTCTTCAATCCCGCCACGGGGAACGTCGAGTCGTTAGTACCATTGGCGAGCCGGGCAGAGGTCGATCAGGCTGTGGCAGCCGCAAAGGCCGCGTGGCCCTCGTGGGCGGATACGCCACCGCTCAAGCGTGCGCGCGTCATGTTCAGGTTCAAACAGCTGCTCGATCAGCATACGGATGAGCTTGCTGCGCTCATCACCAGCGAGCATGGCAAGGTTCTGTCCGACGCGCACGGCGAGGTCACTCGTGGAATCGAGGTCGTGGAATTTGCCTGCGGGATCCCCAATCTACTCAAAGGAGAATTCACGGAACAAGTGGGTGGCGGCATCGACAACTGGTCAATGCGCCAGCCTCTCGGGGTCGTCGCCGGCATTACGCCGTTCAATTTTCCCGTGATGGTGCCCTGCTGGATGTTTCCAGTCGCGATCGCGTGCGGCAACACCTTCGTTCTAAAGCCTTCGGAACGAGACCCGTCGGCATCCGTGCGGCTCGCCGAATTGTTGACTGAAGCGGGACTGCCCGATGGCGTCTTCAACGTCGTACACGGCGACAAAGTCGCGGTCGATGGGCTGCTCGAGCATCGCGATGTCGAAGCGCTGTCGTTTGTCGGCTCGACGCCGATCGCCGAATACATTTATACCCAAGGAACGCAGAGAGGTAAGCGCGTACAAGCGCTGGGCGGCGCGAAGAACCATCTAGTCGTCATGCCGGACGCCAATCTCAATCAAGTGATCGATGCGCTGATCGGCGCCGCCTACGGGTCGGCGGGCGAGCGCTGTATGGCGATCTCGATCGCCGTAGCGGTCGGCCCCATCGCCGACGAACTCGTTGAACGGCTCACGCCGCGTGTCAAAGCGCTCAAAATCAAGGATGGGCTCAGCAGCGACGCTGAGATGGGCCCGCTCGTTACAGCCGAACACCGCGCCAAGGTGGTCGGCTATGTCGACAAAGGCGTCGATGAAGGCGCAACACTGGTCGTCGATGGTCGCACGTTCGTGGCAAGAGCAGATCATCATCGGGGATTCTATTTGGGCGGTACGCTCTTCGACCACGTCACGCAGCAGATGTCGATTTACACCGACGAGATCTTCGGCCCCGTGCTCGGTGTTGTCCGGGTACCCGACTTCGCCGCCGCTGTCGAGTTGATCAATGCACACGAGTACGGCAATGGTGTTGCGTGTTTCACGTCTAATGGCGGCGTCGCACGCGAGTTCGCGCGGCGGATCAAGGTTGGAATGGTAGGAATCAATGTTCCCATTCCAGTTCCCATGGCATGGCATTCCTTCGGCGGCTGGAAGCGGTCGCTGTTCGGCGACCATCATGCTTACGGCCCCGAAGGCGTTCGCTTCTACACGCGCTACAAAAGTATCATGCAACGGTGGTCGGACTCCATCGCTAAAGGCGCAGAATTCACGATGCCGGTTGCCAAGTGACGCGTCGGCATTGGTGTCGGCAGTACTTCGGGATTTAGAGCGCGTGAGCCAGGCATACCACTACATTATCGTCGGCGCCGGTACTGCCGGATGCGTGCTTGCGAACCGGCTGACTGCCGACCCCGAGGTGAACGTACTCTTGCTGGAAGCCGGCGGGAAGGACAACTATCACTGGATTCACATACCGGTGGGCTATCTATATTGCGTCGGCAATCCCCGGACCGATTGGCTGTATAGGACCGCGGCCGAGCCGGGGTTGCACGGCCGATCCCTTCTTTACCCGCGCGGCCGCGTTCTCGGCGGGTGTTCCTCCATTAACGGCATGATCTACATGCGCGGCCAATCGCAGGACTATGACGAATGGGCGCGGTTGACGCGCGATCCGCGCTGGTCCTGGGCATCCGTGTTGCCGACGTTCAAGAAGAGCGAAGACTATTACGGCGGAGCCAGTGAGTTTCACGGCAGCGGTGGCGAGTGGCGCATCGAAAAGCAGCGCTTGAAATGGAAGGTGCTGGAGTCTTTCAGCGAAGCAGCGCAACAGACCGGTATTCCGGCGACTGAGGATTTCAACCGCGGCGACAACACCGGCGTGGGGTACTTCGACGTTAACCAGCGCGGCGGCTGGCGCTGGAATACCTCGAAAGCATTCCTTCGGCCCATCCGTCACCGGCAAAATCTGACGGTGATCACGGGTGCGCACGTGAGGCGCGTCCTTTTCGAGAAACGCCGCTGCGTCGGTGTCGAATTCATCGGTAGCAGCGGGTCTCGGACGGTGCGCGCGCGCAGCGAAGTGCTGCTTGCCGCAGGCGCCGTCAATTCGCCGCAGTTGTTGGAGCTGTCCGGCGTCGGCGGCGGCGATCGCTTGCAGCGGCTGGGTATTCCCGTGATCCACGACGCGCCCGGCGTGGGAGGCAATCTGCAGGATCATCTGCAACTTCGCATGTCATTCCGCGTTACCGGCGTCGCGACGCTCAATACCCTGTCGGCGCATTGGTGGGGAAAACTGATGATCGGCCTGAAGTACGCACTCACTCGCAGCGGCCCGATGTCGATGTCCCCATCACAACTGGGCGCGTTCGCAAACAGCGATCCGTCTGATAAGTCGATTCAACGATCAGACGTCGAATACCACGTTCAGCCGCTGTCGCTCGATCGGTTTGGGGAGTCCTTACACCCCTACAATGCGATCACCGCGGCTGCATGTCAGTTACGTCCCACGTCACGCGGCAGTTCTCACATCGAATCGCCCGATTCGGCAATTTCACCTGTAATCGCGCCCAATTATCTCTCGACCGCGTACGACCGCCAGGTCGCGGCCAACGCCCTGCGTTTGACACGCCGAATCGTAGCCGCGCCTGCGTTCGCGCGGTACAATGCAGAGGAAGTGGCCCCTGGCCCGCAGTTTCAGTCATCGGAAGAACTGGCCGTGGCGGCCGGGACGATCGGCACGACGATCTTTCATCCCGTTGGCACATGCAAAATGGGCACTGCTGATGACCCTCATGCGGTCCTCGACAGCGAGATGCGGGTTTTCGGAATTGATGGGCTCCGCGTAATCGACGCCTCGGTGATGCCAACCATCACGTCGGGCAATACGAATTCCCCCACATTGATGATCGCGGAACGTGCCTCCGACCTCATTCGCGCCTCTCGTCACGGTAATGGCGCCTAGGAGTCTGGGCGGTAGGATAAAGCATGGCGCCCTGATTCGAGGCATTGCCGCCGAATTCGTCAGGCCTCGGCGAAAGCTGCTCCATACTCGACATGCTTCTTGCCATAGCGCCGAATCCGCAGATTCGCTTGCTCGGCATGGCCGACGAAGTTTTCCATGATGCACAGTCTGGATGCATATTCACCAAGGGCGCTTGACGCCGCATCGGTGAGTACGCGCTGGTAGGTACACGTCTTCAGGAATTTGCCCACCCACAACCCGCCCGTGTAGCGAGCGGCCTTGTTGGTGGGCAGCGTGTGGTTGGTTCCGATGACTTTGTCACCGTAAGCGACATTGGTCCGTGGACCCAAAAACAAGGCGCCGTAGTTCGTCATCCGAGCGAGGAACCAATCGGGGTCCCGTGTCATCACTTGAACGTGCTCGCTGGCGATCCGGTCACTTTCCGTCAACATTTCCTCGTCGGAATCACAGAGAATCACTTCACCGAAATCGCGCCACGCAGCACTGGCGACTTCTTTTGTCGGCAGCTTCTCGAGAAGCCTGTCGATCTCCCGAAGAGTTTCATTTGCGAGCGTTTCCGAAGTGGTCAGCAGGACCGCCGGGCTATTGTTCCCATGTTCGGCCTGCCCCAGGATGTCGGTGGCGCACATTTCACCGTCAACCGTTTCATCCGCGATCAGCAGAGTTTCGGTCGGCCCGGCAAACAGATCGATACCAACGTGCCCGAATAACAGCCTCTTGGCCTCCGCAACGTATGCATTTCCAGGGCCCGCCAACATATCGACCGGACGAATCGTTTCCGTCCCGAAGGCCATGGCGGCGATCGCTTGAACCCCGCCGAGCGCATAAATTTCATCGGCGCCCGCGAGGTGCTGAGCCGCAACGATCTTCTCCGAGATTCGTCCACCGAAAGGTGGCGCACACGTGATTACGCGCTCGCAGCCGGCGACTTTCGCCGTGAGCACCGTCATATGCGCTGAGGCCAGCAGCGGGTATCTTCCGCCGGGCACATAGCAGCCGACGTTCTTGATGGGAATATTCCGATGGCCGAGGACAACGCCCGGAAGCGTCTCGAGCTCGATATCGCGAATCGACGCGCGCTGCGCTTCCGCAAAACGGCGCACTTGCTGCTGCGCAAAGTCGATGTCGTGACGCTCTTGCGTCGTCATACTATCGACGCAGGCAGCGATTTCATCGGGCTGCAGCCGAAAATTGCTTCGCTCAAAATTGTCGAACCGCTTCGACAATTCGCGAACCGACGCATCCCCGCCCTCCCGAACCTGGCGCAACAACGCCTCGACATCCTGGGTGATGCGCAAATCCCGCGCCGTGTTTTCAACTGAGGAAGCCTTCTTGAGATGTCGGATCACATTAATCTCCGGGCGCGAAAGTACACGTCTCCACTGTCGCCGTTCAGGCAACTATTCGAGTCCTTGCATTTTGGAGTCAGCGAAGAATTCAGGACAACTTCGCTTGCCCCACTTTCATGGCGCAAAGTGACGCAGCGGATCGGTACCATGTCACGGGCGCTCGATTGTTCTCCGAGTTCGCCTTGCGCGGGCCATTTCGCGAATAGCGCGGGAGAAACAAAATTGCAACCGTCTTGACATGGGGGCCTATTGAGGCCGAGACTCCGTTGGGTGACGCACTTTGACGCACAATCCTGACGCACTGACGTAATGCGACGCGACGAACCTCATTCAGCCGAAATTCTGAGCAATTTCGCCTTAAATCTGCGCTACATTTCTGACCGCCGGGGCTCGATTTCGACTGTCTGCCGGTCCATTGGAATCAATCGGCAGCAGTTCAACAAATACCTCTCCGGAACGCACCTTCCCACGCCCACCAATATCAAACGTATCGCTCAGTATTTTGGGCTGACACACGACCTACTCTGCGGAAGCCATGACATCCTCGTGACTCTCGTCGAAGGAAACTACTTTCGCCTCTGGGACACGCTTCGCGGGCAACCTCAAGTCAGCCGATTTCTGGAAACCGTGACAACGACGCCGCGTATCGACATTGACGAACTCGTGGGTGTATACGACCGCTATCAGTATTCATCAATCTACGAGAATCAGATCCTACGATCCGCGTTCTGCATCTACAAGGACGGGGATCTCATGAACCACTACTACATCGAACGGTTCCCCCGATATGGCTCACGGAGCAAAACCGAATTCGTCTTCAAGTATCACGGTTTTGCGTTTTCCATCGGCGGGCGGATATTCACGGTGGACTTCGAGGGTACGCAACGCAACGAGATGACTTTCGGCATTTACTCCTTCGTGAAGCGCAGCTCGAAACGGTTCATTCTCGGCATTGCATCCGGTATAGCGGCGAATATGTTAAGGCAGCCTTATGCTACCCGTGTCGCCTTGAGTTTCAAACACGCGGGACTGATCAAGCGCGACGATATTCGCACAGTGACGGTGCTCGATCGAAACGACCCTTCAATTCCGCGTGAGGCTCTCAAATTTCTTCGCAACGGTCAGGACATGCTCAAGCCCGACTAGCGGTGTGTGCGTCACCTTGCGTCACTTTTCGCTCAGATGGCGAAGTAGCGATTTGTTGGCGGTCCCCTATGATAGTTGCCACCGGCCTCGGCAGCACTGCGGGAAAAACGCTCGATGCAAGTGTCCAAGGGAGAATACAAACAAGAACTGATGCGCACCTTGACCGTGTCCGACTTGGTCATTTACGGCATGGTGTTCATGCTGCCGATCGCTCCATTCGCCCTGTTCGGTATCATTGGTCAGGTCGCTCACGGCCTCGTGCCGCTGGTCTACGCGCTCAGCGCGGTCGCCATGGCCTTCACCGCACGCAGCTACATGGTGATGAGCAAGGAATTTCCCCTTGCCGGTTCGGTATACACCTATACGCGCTTCGGCATCAACGAAGTCGCGGGCTTCTTCGCCGGCTGGCTCGTGTTCCTCGACTACATCATTTGCCCGGGACTTCTCTCGGTCATCAGCGCTGCGGCCATGAACAGTTTGGTGCCGTTCATTCCCCGTTGGACATGGATCCTCGTATTTATCGCCTTCGGGACGAGTCTGAATCTGGTCGGGATCAACCTGACGGCGAAGGCCAATCGCTTCATGCTCTACGGAATGATGCTGGTCTTGGTGATATTCATGGCCGTCGGACTGTCGGCTCTCTACGGAGGTAAGGGTCATGGACACCTGACTTTCGCCTCCCTGTATACACCATCGGCGTTCAGCTGGAGCGCCATCGCGACCGGCGTGCTCATCGGCTCCACGAACTTCCTGGGTTTCGACGCGATCACAACGCTGGGCGAAGAGGTCAGGCACGAGCAAAAGCACCTGATGGGATTCGCCGGACTTCTAACGCTGGCGATCATCGCCACACTTTTCATTGCGCAGACTTGGCTCGCAGCGGATCTCGCGCCCGGTGCTCACGTGATCTCTCCGGATACGGCGTTTTACGACATCTCACGGTACGCCGGGGGTAATGGGTTGTTCGCCCTGACTTCGATATCCACGGCGCTCGCTTTTGGTGTCCCATGCACGATCGTCTGTCAGTCGGCGATCACGCGTATCATTTTCGCGATGGGACGCGACGGGCAATTTCCTCGCGTTTTCGCGAAGGTTCACCCGAAGACCAAACAGCCGTACGTCGCCAACCTGTTCGTCGCGGGCGTGTCCCTGCTTGTTGCGTTGGTCTTTCAGAACCGAATAGACGATCTGGCCCTCTTTCAGAACTTCGGGGCCCTGTCCGCTTTTCTTCTGGTCAATCTTTCGTTGATCGGCTACTTCTGGGTGAAGCAAGGTTCCCGCAATCTGGTCTCGCACATGGTGCTACCGCTGCTCGGCTTCTTGATCGTGGCCGCGCTGCTCGTCGCCATGCGGCCTGCGACACTCAGGATGGGCGTGACCTGGCTCGCGATCGGTACAGTCTACTATGTGACCATGCGCTTCGCGTTTCGGAGAGCCGTGGCGATTGAAGTCTGATACGACCGGGGCTCAGGAGCTATCATGTCGTCACTGATCTCACCCCCGGTATCGAACGTGCTGGCGAAGCTCTTCGCCGACGCCGAAGCGAGCGACGCAAAGCTGAGAAAGGCCATGGCAGATGCGCCGCCCGGAGAGATGGCGAAGAGGGCGCGGTCCGAGGACTATCGCTCGTTCTACATGCAGGCCAAGAATTACTACTTGGCCGTATCAGCGGAAACAGGCCGGCTGATCTACATGCTGGCTCGCGGCATGAACGCCCGAAACATTGTCGAGTTTGGAACGTCTTTCGGCCTCTCCACGCTGCATCTCGCCGCCGCGCTCAAAGACAACGGTGGCGGACGAGTCATCGGTTCGGAATTCGAACCGTCGAAGGTGCAGCGGGCTCGCGAGAACATGCGCGCGGCGGAGCTGAGCGATTTCGTCGATATCCGGGAAGGCGACGCGCTCGAGACGCTCGCACGGGACATGCCGCCCTCGATCGATCTCGTACTGCTGGACGGCGCCAAATCGCTGTATGTCAAAGTGCTGACGCTGCTCGAGCCGCGTCTGCGGCCCGGCACTCTATTGGTGGCGGACAACGCCGATATGTGTCCAGAGTACGTCGAGCGCGTGCGCGCCGCTGGCGGCGGCTATCTGTCGGTGCCCTTCGTGGACGACGTGGAACTGTCGATGAAAATCTGAACGCGCGGCTTCGCGTTGAGGGCTGCGGATCACATGTTGTTGCACGACTTTGGCGTTGCTGGGGCTCAGCCAGACCGCCGCACGGCTTAAAGCGTTCCGATCCGGGCGCGTCAACTGCCCTGCGCTAAACACTCTGCGCCGTTCTGCGTCACTAAAAGGTCATATGCGAAATTGTATTGCGAGAAACGGGAATGTCACCCTGATACACAAGAAAGCTCAATGCCGAGAGGGAGTGGTGCTGGCGTGTTAAAAGTTGTCGAACAGGATGCAAAAGGTGAGCTGAAGCGGGCTCTGACCGTCACTGACCTCGTCATTTACGGCATGGTGTACATGCTGCCGATCGCGCCATTTGCCCTGTTCGGCATCATTGATAGAGTGGCCCATGGCTATGTCGCACTCGCATACGTCATGAGTGCCGTCGCGCTCTCTTTCACGGCCCGAAGCTACATGGTGCTCAGCAAGGAGTTTCCTGCGGCCGGGTCCGTCTATACCTATGCGACGAAAGGGCTCGGCCAAGTCGCCGGCTTCTTCGCCGGATGGCTCGTCTTCCTCGACTACATCATCTCTCCCTGTATCCTCGCCGTCGTCAGCGCTGCGGCCATGAATCGCTTCGTCCCGGCGATCCCGCGATGGGCCTGGATCTTCGCTTTCGTGGGACTGGGCACCTCGCTCAACCTCGTGGGCGTGAACATCACTGCGAAGGCCAACAAAATCATGCTTTTCGCGATGCTCGTCGTTCTGCTCATCTTTGTGGTCGCCGGGTTGATCGCCCTGCATAGCGGAAAGGGCCATGGTGAGATTACGCTCGCGGCCTTTTATTCGGCGTCGACTTTTCGATGGGGCGCCATAGGTACCGCCATCCTATTGGCCTCCACGAATGTCCTCGGTTTCGATGCGATAACGACCCTGGGTGAGGAGGTCCGACATGACCACAAGCATCTTCTCGGTTTCGCGGGAATGGCGACGCTGGTCCTCACGATCGCTCTCTTCGTGATCCAGACCTGGTTGGCGACCGACCTTGCGCCGGGCGCGGTGATTAATTCACCCGACACTGCCTTTTACGACATCTCCCTCTATGCCGGCGGCCCGTGGCTGTTCGCGCTGATATCCATCGGCACCGCGCTATCCTACGGGGTCCCTTGCGCGATCGTCTCCCAAACGGCGATTTCCCGTATCATTTTCGCCATGGGGCGCGATCGCCAGCTACCGCATATCTTTGCGCGCGTCGGGAAAAGGTCTCAGCAGCCCTATGTTGCCAATCTCTTTGTGGCCATCGTGACTCTGACGGTGGCCCTGTTTTTCCAGAGCCGGCTCGATGAGCTGGTCCTTTTCCAGAACTTCGGTGCGTTTGGTGCCTTCGCGCTCGTGAATATTTCGGTTGTTGGCTATTTCTGGGTCAAGAGGGGGGCTCGCCAGATCGTGCCTTACCTCATCATGCCGATCATTGGGCTGATGATCATCATTACCCTTCTTGTAGCGATGCAGCCGGCGACGCTCCAATTGGGTGCGATCTGGCTGACCGTCGGCGTTATCTATTATCTGTTCCAGCAGAAGGTCTTGGGCCGGCAAGTCGCCCTCGAAATCTGACGGAATTGTCCGCGCCCACTCGTATGTGAGGAGCATGAGCCTATGTCTGACATCATTCTCGGAATTCAGCATGTCGGCCTGACTGTGTCGAATATCGACGAGGCGCTTACGTGGTTTCGTGAAGCGCTCGGTTTCAAGGAGCTTTTCCGGGAAGACCCCATAGACATCGACAATGAATATTGGGCGGAGGCACTCGGCGTTCCGATCGGTTCGAAAATGGAAGCCAGCGTCCTGATCGGTTGCGGTGCCGGCATCGAACTCGAGCTCTTCCAATATTCGTCCCCTATCGAGCGCAGGGAGCGTCCCTTGAACTGTGAAGACGGCGGACATCACCTGGCTCTTCAAGTGACCGACATCGATGCCGCGGCGAGGCGTCTGGTGGACGCCGGCGCGACACTCATGGGCCCTATCAAGGACAATCCGCACGGACCTTGGGAGGGGGCGGATTGGGTCTACCTCAAAACTCCATTCGGCCTTTATCTCGAGCTTCTTCAGTTTCCCAAGGACGGCCTCAGCTATGAGCACCGTACCGGACGCCGTCTCAATAGACCACGGCGCCATACGTGGACTGACACTCAAGCGTGAGATTTGAGACAATGCGAGACGAGACTGAGAATCTCTAGCGCGCACAAGGCCCACGATACTTGACCAGTAGGAGTGGCCATGGCGTTATGCAGGAAGGTCGAAGGGTCGAAGAAGAGAGCGATGCCAACCAACTCAGCCAGCCACGTCGACAAGGTGCTCGCTGCCGTGGGCAATTGCCAGGGAGCATTGCCGGCCCTCGATGCTTTTCCTTATGATTCATGGCATCGCTGCCTGCACGAATACCAGCTGGCTCCGGATCATACGGCCCACATCCCGGTGCTGACCCAGCGCGAATTCCGCGAGAAGCGTGAGGCTTTGGGAGAAAGACTGTTTGTCGCGCTGGAGGAAATGACCGCGCTGCAGGCCGTGGTGGGGGCGATCGGCTATGCCACCATGCTGACCGACAGCAACTACGTCACCGTTGGCAATCTGCCCCATGGCAGAGTCGCCCCGCAGGCAGGATCGGTATGGATGGAAAGAGAGTCCGGCACCAATGGTGTCGGCACTTGCCTTCACGATCTTCGTCCTACTTCGATCTACCTCGATCAGCATTTCTTCGCGGGGGACGTGGATTTCTCATGTGCAACGTTTCCTCTGTTCGATCCCGATGGACGGCCATGGGGTACGCTCGATCTGTCGATTCGGGATGCGCAGATGTCCTTCCACACGCACCGATTGGCTATGGAGGTAGGACGCGCCGCGGCGCAAAGGCTGGATGAGGCGATCTTTCGCAATAGCTTCCGCCATCATACGGTGGTCAAATTGTGGGCGGATAGCGGGCGCCCCGGCCTGCTAGCAATCGAAGATGGACAAGGAGTGATCGCGGCGGATCGACGGATGCGCGAAGTGTTCGATCTGCCGTTGGATGAATGGCGGCCAATTGCCCTGGGGCGCCTATTTCGCAATGGTATCGATTTGGTGCGTCGGGCGACGAGCCATGGCGCGATCGAAATGCTGGATGCGCGCGGCATAGTTTTTCGCGGTTCGGTCTCGGCTCCAACACCGAGGGCCATCGGCAAAAAGGCTGAGGCTGCCACCATCGGACGGCCCCTCCAGGCGGCATCCGCCGATGCTGCCTTGTCGCTCGATCGCTGCGCAGGAACCGACGAAAGTATGGTTCGCAGCGTAGACGTGCTGCGCCGGCTACTGCCTTATGGCCTGCCAGTGCTGGTGCTGGGTGAAACGGGGGTCGGCAAGGATACGCTCGCTCGTGCCATCCATCACGAGTCTGGCCGCCGTCGAGAACCGTTCATAGCACTTAACTGCGCAGCGCTTCCCGAGTCGCTGATCGAGAGCGAGCTGTTCGGCTATAGCGGCGGCGCCTTTACCGGCGCGCGCAAGGAAGGCTCCAAGGGACTGCTCGCCCGCGCCCATGGTGGCACCTTGTTTCTGGACGAAATCGGAGAAATGCCGGTCGCCCTGCAGACGCGGCTGCTGCGCGTGCTGGACTCTGGCGAGGTCACCCCGCTGGGCGGAAGCGAGACTGAAAAGATCGACGTGCAGGTAATCGCCGGGACGAATGCCGATCTGGATGAAAGGGCTGCTGACGGCCGCTTTCGGCTCGATCTTTATCATCGGCTGTGCGGCATAGTGATCGAGGTACCCAGCCTGCGCGAGCGTTCTGACCGCCGGGCACTGATTCAGGCGATGTTCGATCGTGTGATGGAGCCCGCTCAAGCCCTCACTCCGGCAGCACTTGCGGTTCTCGACACTTGGCCGTGGCCCGGCAACATGCGGGAATTGAAACTGGTGGCCGTGCGCGCGACGGCTATGGCACAAGGTGGACCGGTCACCCCCAATTGCCTCCTGCTGCGCTCCGCCACACGCCATTCCCTGCGGTCATCCTCAGCGACGCCGACCAAGCCGGCTGCTGCCGCCGGTGAGCACGATGCCATCCTGACGGCGATCGATCAGCATCATGGCGATTATGTGGCGGCGGCCAAGATGCTGGGGATTAGCCGCGCCACCTTCTATCGCAGGCTCAAGCGACACGATATCTCGCGTAATTCCTGAGGAGCCTCGGGACTGCACCAGGCGCGGCGAGAAAACAGATACCGCGTCACCTGTCCAACATGGCATGCATTTTGCTTGCTCAGTCTCAGGGCGCCGTCGCCGGCGCTCTGTCGAGACACCCGTGACGACGCTTCGCCGCGCAACCAGAGCAGGGAATATCATGGACATTGGCCTTTTGATGATGCCGCTCCACAAACCGAGCGACGATTTCGCGACAGCCATGGATGAGTATCGCGCCGCCGGCGTGCTGGCCGATCAGCTGGGGTTCAGCGAGCTATGGGTGGGTGAGCATTATTCATCGAGTACCGAACGCATCGTCAGCCCTCTGCAGTATTTCTCCACGCTTCTGCCGGTGACCACCCGAATCAAGTTCGCCACCGGCGTATTGACTCTGCCGCATCATCATCCGGCTCGCATCGCCGGCGAGGTGGCTCAATTCGACCAGGCCTCGCGCGGACGCTTCATCATGGGTATCGGCGTGGGCAGCCTGCCGACGGATTTCGAGCTGTTCGGCACGCCAGGCGAGAAACGCAGCGCGATGACGACTGAGTCGATCGACATCATCCACCAGCTATGGGCATCGGATGGCCCCTACGACATCCGGGGGCAGTTCTGGTCAATCCGGACCAAAACCATCAATGACCGCTTCGGCTACGGCAGGCTGCTGAAACCCTATCAGCGGCCCTATCCGCCGGTGGCCATTTCCGTGATGTCGCCCCACTCGTCCACCGCGCGTGAGGCGGGTGAGCGTGGTTGGGGCATGGCATCGGCCAACTTCATCCATGAGAACTGGCTGAAGACGCACTGGGATCAATATCTGATCGGCTGCGAAAAGGCGGGCCGCCGCCCCAATCGCAATGATTGGCGGGTGGCGCGATCGGTGCTTGTTGCCGATAGCGACGCAGAAGCCGCGGACTATATGGCTCGTGAGGACAATAGCTTCCGTTGGTACTTTCACTACATCTATGACGAGACACACCATAGCCCCCGTGTGCTGGCGCTGAAACCGGATGCTTCGATGGCGGATGAGGATGTGACGTTACAATATTGCCTGGACAAGATGGTGATCTGTGGCTCCCCCCGCACGGTTCTCGATCGGCTGGTCGCTCTGGTCGACGCGCTGGGCGGTCCTTTTGGCACGCTCTTACTTGGCTACAAAGAATGGGACCTGCCGGCAGTCCATCAGAAGAGTTGGCGTCTGATGGCCGACAACGTGATGCCTCAGTTGCGCAACTATTGCGCTTCCCTGAAGGTGCCAGCCTAAGCCGGCAACCGGGTGGGGCCGGCCAATGCCGACCTCACTGCGCGCTCAACGGCCAAAGCGCGCAGGTGAATAGGGCGTCGGATCGATCGTCGGCCGCTCACCCGCCACCAGCTGCGCCACCAGATGTCCGCTTGCCGGACCACCGGTCAATCCGGCGTGACCATGACCAAAACACCCATACAGTCCCGGCTTCCCGCGGAAGGCACCAATGACCGGCAGACTGTCAGGCAGAGACGGGCGATGCCCGAGCCAGAAGCTCGGCTCGCCGAATTCGATATCGGGAAATAAGCGACGCGCCTGGGTCACCAGATGCCGCGCACGGCGCTCGGTAGGCGGAGCGTCGAGACCTGCGATCTCGACCGTGCCGGCGAGGCGCAGCCCCATCTCCATCGAATTGACGCCGAACAATCCACTTTTATGCAGGATGGGATAGTCCAGCCGGATGGATGGGCTGGGAAGCAGGGTGTGATAGCCACGCTCGGTCTCCAGCGGAACCGACAAGCCGCAGGGGCCGAGAAGGCGATTCGACCATGCCCCGCCCGCAATGATCACATTTGAGCTGAGCCTGTTCGCCACGTTGGTAAACAGCATCCACCCCTGGCCCTCGTGCGGCATCAGCTTGAGCACGCGTTCGTGAATGAGGCGTCCACCTTCCTCCAGCACACGCTTGGCGAGGGCTTTGACCAGCTTCCCTGGATTGACCGTATGGCCGTTGCCGGGAATGTAGAGCCCTCGGAAAATGGTTGGAGAGATACCGGGCAGCATTTGGTGGATGCGGTCTTGCCCCAATATCTCGAACTCGATGCCCAATCGGCGGCGCAACAGATCCTCGAAACCTGCGGTGGGCGAGGCGTGCTCTCCCTCCCATACATAGATCTGGCCGTTGCGTCGGATCAGTTTGTCGAAGGTTTCCGGTCCCACCATATCGAGCCAATGCTCGAAGGTACTGGTGTGCAGCTGGCGCAGCGCCTTGGAGCTTTTGAACACCTGCGACGTTGAGCTCGCCATGACGAAGCGCAGCAGCCAAGGCAGAGCCCGGGGCAGATAGGCAGCATCAAGGGCAAATGGCCCAACCGGGTCGGCAAGCCACTTTGGGACCTTCCATATTAGGCCGGGAAGGGAGGTGGGCATGGCAGTATCGGCCACCAGGAACCCGGAATTGCCGAAAGAGGCACCTTCTCCCGGCGGCAATTCGTCGATGACATCCACCGAAAAATTCCGGCGAAGGAGTTGCAGTGCCGCGCTGAGGCCCACCACACCGGCACCGATGACGGTCGCTTCGCGTTTGGAAACATTACGGGGCAAGGGCGTGCTCACATGGTAGATGGCTCGCTCCGACGGAGCCCACATCTTCTGTTGTACCCGAACGATTTGGCAATGATGCACACCGTTGCAACCGCGTTCCATTGCGCAATCCGCATCATTCTGTCGCAATGCGGCGCACAAACCGCCAAACCCGCCTGAGCCCCACATCTCTCCATCGAGCACCCCTCTTTTGGCAAGGATCTTGCTTGGATCGGTTGTCGTAGGATTGAACGCCAGGGCAGCCTGTAAGGAGAGTTGATATGGCCGATGCCTTTTGGGACCTTTACGCCCTGCCCTTCGCACGGCTCGAGAAGCGACGCGTCCATGACCATTTCATCGTTCGCGATATGCATGACGGGCCGATGCCAGTCGACTTCTATGTGTGGGTTGCGCGGAGAGGAGAACATACCGTTCTGATCGATACCGGTTTTGGCCAACAATCAGCGGCAAAGCGGTCTCGTCCGCTTACCGTCGACCCAGTGGAGGCACTGCAGCGAATCGGGATCGCCCCGCAAGACGTTACGGACGTCATCATCACCCACCTTCATTACGACCATGCGGGAGCGATGGATCGTTTCCCCAACGCAAAGGTGCATGTGCAGGACAGGGAAGTCGGCTTCGTCACCGGACGGTGTATGTGCCATGCGCATCTACGCCAACCCTTCGAAGCCGACGACGTGATCACACTGATCCGCCGGCTGCATGCCGGCGATGTGATGTTCCATGACGGTGACGACCGGCTGTGCGAGGGGATATCCCTGCACCTTCTTCCCGGGCATACGCCGGGCCTGCAAGGCGTGCGGGTGATGACGAAACGCGGGGCGGTGCTACTTGCCTCGGACGCGGCACATTATTATGCCAACGTGCTCGAGCGCCGGCCGTACGTACTCTCCCTCGACCTTACCCAAACATTGGATACCTATGAGCGCCTGTTCGCACTGGTCGACCATCCGAACCAGATCATTCCCGGACACGATCCCCAGGTGCGCGAGCTTTTCCCGCGCGTCGAGATGGAGGGAGTGGAATTGGCGGTCCTGCACGAGGTGCCGCGATGGCCTCCAATTCCGCTTGGACGGTAAGATCGATGGCTTCGCTTCTATTCACACATGATCGGGAGAGTTGATGTTGGAACCGGATTTCACGCCCAGCAAACTGGGGTTCGGCGGAGCGGCCATAGGGCTTAAGGATTATATGGGCCCCTATGATGCCGGCTCAGCCGCCGCGATCGACTCGGCAATCGCCGCAATACGCCATGCCGTAGCGCTTGGCATGACCTATTTCGACACCGCCCCTTCCTATGGAGATGGCTTGTCGGAACGGATCATGGGAGAGGCGCTGGATGGCCTGAGCGAACGGGTCTTTCTGGCGACGAAAGTATGGCCTGGCTCTCCGGGTGGCGCGCGCGCTTCGCTCGAGACTAGCCTCGCCAATTTGCGCCGATCGCGGGTCGATCTGCTGCAGATCCATGGCGAAAGCTATTCGCGTGAGGATGTGGATCACATTCTTCGGCCGGGCGGTCTGTTGGAGCAAATCGAAGAATTGAAGCGAGAGGGCATCGTCGATCGCATCGGCTTTACGGTCGAGGACATGAATGAGGGCACGTACCAGCTGATTGAGACCGGCCGGTTCGACGCGATCCAGCTCATGTACAACCTGCTTGTGCAGCACCCCTATGAACCGACGAGGCCCTTTGGAGCCCTGTTCGCGGCCAAACGACACGGCATGATGACGATCACCATGCGTACGGCGACTTCCGGAATCTTCCAGCGCTGGGTGCAAATGGTGAATCCGGCAAATACGTTCGACTACACCCCGGCCTTGATCCAGTTCGTATTGTCGAATCGACTGGTCGATGTGGCGTTGGTGGGAATGCGCACCGTTCGAGAGGTCGAGTCCTGTGTCGGAATCTGGAAGGACGAGAGTGGGCGCATCGATATCGATGCGCTCTGGCACCGCTTCATCTCAGATCAGAAAATCGACGCATGACCCGGCATTCAGAATAAGGCGACTTGGATTCGCTTTTCTATCAGACAGATTCCCTTCTCACCTGGGCCGGTGTCTTGCCTAACCGCGCTCTGAACACCGCACCCATGTATTCCTGATGTTTAAACCCCGCGCGCTCTGCCACGCTGGCGAGCGGTAGATCGGTCTTGAGCAGCAGCTCGCATGCGCGCTTGATGCGCGCCGCGAGGATCTCCTGATGGACCGAGCGCTTAAGCAGAGCACGGAAGCGCCGCTGCAGCACGCTGCGTGACAGATTGACGCGACGCGCAATGGCATCGACTCGCAGCCCCGCATGAGCCTGTTCGCGAATCAGCCGCAGTGCCGACGCGATGGTCGGATCGGTGATGGCACGTACGTCCGTCGACAAGCGAACGATGACCTGTTGGGGTTGCACGAGCACGGGCTTCTTGGGGGGAGCGCGTCCCCGTAGAAGACCGTCCAGCAACGACGCCGCCTGATAACCCACGCTCGTGTGGTCGGCGTCGATGCTCGACAGCGGTGGCAGACAGACCTCGCACGAGGGCTCATCGTTGTCGACACCGATTACCGCGATTTCATCCGGTACGGATGCGCCGGCACGGCGGCATGCCTCGAGGAATTGTGGCCCGCGCTGGTCGCTGCACACGAGCACGCCGACAGGCTTCGGTAGGGCAGCCACCCACCGAGCCAGCTTATCTTCCGCCCGCTCCCAGGAACGCTTGCCGGTCGCGTCGCGTGGCAACTGGTAGATCAGCACGTCGCGTTGCACCGCTGCCACGGCAGCGCAAAACCCAACGTAGCGTTGGGCCGACCAGTCTTCTCCCTCAATGCCGAAAAATGCAAAGTGACGCAGGCCCCGTTCCAGCAGATGCGCGGCCGCCATGCGTGCGACCGCATCGTTATCGACGAATACCAATGGGAACGACAGATTGGGAACCGCGCCGAGCACATTGACCACCGGGATACCGCTCGCTGTCAGCACCCGTGCCATTGCGCGCGTCTGAATACGCGCGATAATGCCATCTCCTTTCCAGCGCTTAAGCCAGCGGGGGACGGATTCCTCCAAACCGTGCGGCTCGTGATACAGCGCCCAGGGTTCGTGCTCGCGGACATATCGGGCGATCCCGCGCAAAATGTCTCGGCCCGAAGCAAGCGAGGTCTCGACAAGTAGGGCCACATGCGGACGACCGCGCGGGGGGCTCACTCGACTCGATGGCCAGCAATGTGCCCTTGCTCCAGACTTGCAGGTATTCACCGATCTGAGAATCGGCAGAATGACTGGAGGGAGGAAGTTCGTCATCAATCACTTGGAGCCAAAGGGTGGCACGCGCTGAGGCCAGGGAATCCAGATGGTCGTCAAGATTACCCACAAGCCGATTAGATGATCTGGTCATGAAGTAGGATCGCTCTTGACGGTGAGGATCACATTCTTGAGATCGACCGAATTGCCGCCGGTCATGATTACGAAATCGCCCGGTTCCACCACCCGCTTCATCTCGGCGTTCCAATAGCGCAGCGATTGGGCATTGAGGGTGAAAGTCACGGTGCGTCTCTGGCCAGGCTCGAGCGAGACGCGCTGGAAGCCGCGCAGTTCCTTGACCGGACGAGTGGCCGAACTGACCAGCTGATGGATATAGAGCTGGACCACCTCATCGCCGGCCCGCTTGCCGACATTGCGCACCTCGACAGTGACCTTGACCTCGCCATCCGGTTTGATGGTGGCGGAGGACAGGGTCGGGGTCTCCATCTCGAACTTAGTATAGGAGAGCCCCCAGCCGAAGGGATAGAGCGGGTCGGTGGTGTCGAACAGATAGCCGCGCCGCGCCGCAGGTTTCTTGGCGTAGAAGATCGGCAATTGCCCGACCGAGCGCGGAATGGTGACCGGCAGCTTGCCACCGGGATTGGTGTCGCCGAACAGGATCTCGGCCATGGCGGTGCCGCCTTCCTGGCCGAGATACCAGCCTTCGATCAGGGCATCGGCTTTCTCCGAAATTTCCACCACCGACGGCGGGCGGCCATTCAGCAGCAGCACGACGGTCGGCTTCTTCAAGGCGAAGATGGCGCGCGCCAGATCATATTGCTGGCCCACCAGATCGAGCGACGTCCGGTCGCCGAGATGCTTGTCGCTCCATCCTTCGCGGCTGGTCTGTTCGGTGTCGCCCAGCACCAGCAGGATGTGGTCCGCACTCTGGGCCACCTTCACCGCCTCCGAAATCCGCCGGGCATTCTCGGCCGGATCGGGCAGCTTGACCTCGTCGGCCCACCAATCGTCGTCTTCGGTAATCTTCACCCCTTCGGCGCTGACCAGCCTGACTTTGCCGGCCAGCTTCGTCTTCAGCCCGTCCAAGACGCTCACGCTCTGGCGGGGGAAGCCGGAATAGCCGCCGAGACGCACCACTCCGGCATTCGGGCCGATCACCGCCAGGGTCTTGATATGCACGGCGTCGAGGGGCAGAACCCCGTCATTCTTCAGGAGAATCGGGGCGCGACGGGCGGCGGTCAGCGCGACGGCGCGGGCATCGTCATTGCCGGTCAGCGCTTCTGCGGCAGCCGCGTCCACATAAGGACGCTCGAACACGCCGGCGAGAAATTTGAGTTCCAGCACGCGGCGGACGGCGCTGTCGATCAACGCCTCTGAGACTTTGCCTTCCTTCACCGCTTCGGGCAGGAAGCGGAAGGATTCGCCATCCGGCAGATCCATGTCGACGCCGGCCTTGAGCGCCCGGATGCCGGCGCTTTTGAAATCAGGCTCGACATGCTGCAGGGTCGCCAGCTGGTCGATGCCGGAATAGTCGCTCACCACCGCCCCCTTATAGCCCCACTCGCCGCGCAGCAGGTCCTGCAGCAGCCAGCTATTGGCGTGAGAGGGGATGCCGTCGATCTCATTGTAGGAGGCCATGATGGAATGGATGTTGGTCCGCTTCACCACCTGCTCGAAAGGCGGCAGGAACACCTCGCGCAAAGCGCGCGGTGCGATCACCGCCGGCCCGACATTGGTGCCGCTTTCCGGCTGGCCGTGGCCGGTCATGTGTTTCAGCGTGGCGAAAACCTTGCCGTCGGCCAGTGGCAGCATGTCGCCCTGCAGCCCCTGCACGGCAGCGACGCCCAATTCGCCGACCAGATAGGGATCCTCGCCGAAGGTTTCCTCGATGCGGCCCCAGCGCGGATCGCGCGCCACATCGACCACCGGTGAAAGGACCAGGCTTACGCCGCGCGCCCGAATCTCGCGGGCGACCACGCTGTCGACCTGACGCACCAGCTCGGGATCCCAAGCGCTGGCCAGCGCTATCGCCTGCGGGAACATGGTGGTGGAGACGCCGGCATAGCCATGCAACCCCTCCTCATGGAACAGGACCGGGATGCCGAGACGGGTCTTTTCCACCGCCCAATGTTGCACGGCGTTGACCAGAGCCACCGTCTCAGCCACGTCGCGCCAAGGTTCGACGCGCGGCGGGACGTCGCCGCGGCGGTCGCCCGGACGCGTCAGCTGGCCGATCCCGTCAGGGTAGATTTTCGACGCCTTGGCGGGGTCGAATTTCAGCTTGTCATCGAAGATGGCGATCTTGCCCTGCCACACCGCCTCGAGCTGGGCGACCTTCTCCTCCAGCGTCATGCGGCCGAGCAGATCCTCGACCTGGGCCGACACCGGGGCCGTCGGGTTCTTGTAGAGCGGCCGATCGTCGGCGGAAACGGTTTGCGCGGCGAAGACGGCAAGGCACAGGGCGAAGGCCCACTTAAGCTGGATTCCCATTCGTTTCCTCGCGTGACGGCCTCTCGAGGCCTTCTTGTCAGCATGGATGAGCAGCTATTATTAAATCATGTTATCGGTAACATAAAGCGATGACATACGTGAAATCGCCGATCATTATTTGGGGATACCCCCAAACACGACTACAACACTTCCTGACTTCGGCGACGCCGGGACCGCGCGGATGTTGTTGCGGCGAACAGCTTCCGCCCTGGAGAGCTCTGCCGTAAAGGGCCGTCGCTTTTCACGAGGAATTTGCCGCTCGTGAAGCGTTCCCTCTACTGTGTGATGGATTCCAGTACTGGAGTTCGTCCTTGACATCGATCTGCCAGATGATCCCGCCTACGCCACCGTTCGCGATGAGATCGTCGGGCTTCTCTGTTGCGAGCCCAGGCATCACCAGTCCAGACGATTCATTGAGCTGGCCGACCTTCTCATCCAAGGTCATCTGTTTGAGCAGAGCCTCCGCCTTGTGTTGGGCCTCGATGCTGAATGGACCAGTTTGCGTATTCGCTACGAGGCAGCTGCCTTTCGAAAATGACTCCCCAAGCAGTGCAATCGCAGAACACTTCTTCAACGTCATGAGTGTTGTCCCTCCAAAATCGAATGCTGCCGGATCGCGAAAAGAGTCATCGACGGTTGAAGCGTATGCCGAGCACATCTCGAAGTAGGGGCCGTACGGGGCCTGCAAGATTAGTTGGGTCGTAGTTGACTTCCATGTCGAAGATCATCACATACGCTAGAGACGACCAACCCCAAAACGGATTCATCCCATTGCCTTCGCCAGTGTCGGCATCATAAAACTCTCGCGTGACTTTGTTCCGGTCGAGTGCCATGTCAAACGTTTTGAGGGCGAGCTCACGTGCCTCACCTCGGAAGCCATATCTGAGCAGCCCATGGAAGATCATGTAGTTGATGGGAACCCATGAGCTGCCACGCCAATTGCATTCTCCTGCACGAACTCCCTGATAGTAGTCCGGCTCGGTCTTTGCATAACTGGCGACCGCATAGGGGAGCCAAAATTCTTCTTTAATCAAAAGATGTTCATGCACGAGGCGGCGCGCTTGCCGAGGGCTCGCGATGCCGATCCAAAGCGGTATGAATCCTGCCACGGACTTGACGTGGATCTGCTTGCCAGTCTTCTCATTGCGGTCATAGTAAAAGCCATCTTTATCATCCCAGAACACTTTATTGATCAACGCCGACAAGCGGGTTGCGTGTTGGGTATACTTCTCTTCGTTTGTCGTATCTCCGAGAGCTCTCGCAATGATCGACATTGCTTGCAGCTCTCGAACGAGATAGCAGGCCAAATCGACCCCCTCATCCTGCAGGGCGCCGATTTCGCCGGACCGGGAGACTTGATTGTCCATGCCGCTGGCATCGGCGCTGTCCCACACAGGCAGACCATTATGGTCCGCATCATATTCAAACCAGCGCTCTACGTACTTCTGTAACCGGGTGTAGTAGTTTCCGCGGAGCCAATCGTAACTATTGCCGTTTTGTTTCGCCCACAGCACAACCAACTGGGCCATGAACGGTTTGAACATTTGAGTTGGTTTGGGGTAGGTAATACCGATGGTACGAGAGATGAAGCCGTCAGGCTGTTGGCGATCGAGAAAGACTTTGAGATTTGTCAGATCGTAGTCACTCACACCATAGTAAGAAAGATAAAGATTTTCAAAGTAAAGGTCCCAATCATAATATTCACCGTACTTATATCCCGTGAGCATCTCGCCCATTGCCCCTGGAAAGTCATGGAGGCCCTGGCCCCGGATATCGCTATTGAGCTCTTGCAGGCGCACGGGGAGTCTCGCCCAATCGTCCTTCCCAACGAGGGCCTCCAGGTTCCTTGCTGCCGTGGGCGAAACCGCTTGTTGCGGCTGTGCGGGTACGGCCACCAGCATTAACAAGGTGAGAGCTATGATGTCACGAGTCATAGGACTATCTCCTGAAAATGAGGAACCTGCACAATTACAAACTGATCCACAGGGACCGTCGCCATGACAATCCGGATGCCCGTCGCAATCGATATCATCGCGGGCTCGAAACCAAGCCCAGCACCAGGCGAACTTGGGGTCTTAAATCCCAGATTTTTCCATGCGTATGTCAGAAAGCGTCAAAAGCAATTTGCTCAGGGCCAACCCCCAGATTGGCGAGCATCGTCGTGCAGGCATCGATCATCATCGGTGGACCGCAAAGGTAAAACTCGACGGCTTTCGGATGAGGATGCGCCTTCAGATATCGGCCATAGACGACGTCATGCACGAAGCCGGTGGCACCGTCCCAGCGGTCTTCGGCCAAGGGTGCTGATAGGACGGGGGTGAAATGGAAGTTTGCATGGGTCTTCGCAAGGGTGGTGAAGTAATCCTGATAGAACAGTTCCTGTCGCGACCTAGCGCCATACCAGTAACCCACCCGTCGGGCTGTTTTCTCCGTTTCAAACAAATGCGCAAGATGGGCGCGCAGCGGCGCCATTCCGGCCCCTCCGCCGATATAGACCATCTCCTTTTGCGTCGGCTTGATATGAAAATCGCCGAACGGGCCGATGGCGCTGACCGCGTCACCCGGCCTAAGTTGGAAGAGGTAGCTCGAGCCGATGCCGGGCGGGACGTCCTGAGCGGATGGCGGCATGGAAATACGAATATTGAACCGAAGGCTGCGCTCTGTCGCGCGGTTGCTGGCAATCGAATAATTATTTCGACGTCCTTCTTGTGGATTGCGGGCGACGCGATCAAAAGCGTGTTCTTGCTCCCATTGCGAAGCGAACAGCTCTGGAATATCGAATTGACGAAAGGCGATCATGTCATAAGCAGGGATATTGATTTGCAGATAGTCACCCGGGGTAAACGCGACCATTCCATCTTTGTCCAACGATTCCAGGATCAGTTCTTTGATAAAGGTTGCTACGTTTTGATTGCTCACCACCCGAAAGGAAATCGTTTTGGGCGGGCGGGCGCCAGCACCTCCCGGCTTGCTGACATTCAGAAACAATTTTCCCGCGCGTGCTTCGAGCGGATAGGTCGCCAGACCTCGGCAAATCGGAGCCCGCGCCGGCGAGCCGTCCGCGAGATGAAACCGGCCATTATGTTTCGGGCATTCGATGATGTTTCCCTTTACCAACCCGTCACTCAGATGCGTATTGCCATGGGTGCACGTGCCGTCCAGGGCAAACAGCTTCCATTCATGATCACGAACGAGCACGTAGGTCTTTTTGGCATGGTCGAAGCGGATGACGTCGTCACCGCCCAGCCGTGATGCGTCGGCCACCTCGATCCACCCCGCGCTGTCCGGCGTTCCTTCCGAAAAAACGATGTTGTCGGAAGAGCATGGCTTGGGTTTCGGAAGGTCGCGCTTGACGTAATAGGTCGGGTCTTTGCGCTGACGGAGAATGGCCGGAAAAAGTTCGCGCCATGCGGACAGAATGCTCGGATAGGGAGGAGGGCAATCCTCTTTCACCAGAACATGAAGACGCGGCAAGGCATGATAGGGAACCAGCGGATACATATGATGTTCAAGATGATAATTCATGTTCCAATAGATGAATCGGCTGAGCGGATTCATATAGACCGTTCGACAATTAAGGCGATGATCGAGGACGTTTTCAGCCAAGCCCGCATGTTGTATGGTGTTGTGCAGGATCATCAGCCAAGTGCCGAAGAAATGCGGGAAGATGACCAGAAAGAGGGGGGCCCAGCTATGAAGCCAAAGGGCAACGCCTATCACACCCAAGTGAAGAGCGATGATGATTCGCGCATTGCGGGTGATTTTGGCAAACTCGCTTTCAGGGACGTAGCTGCGTTCATCGGCGGTGAGAATGCCATAGGCATGACGGAGCAATCCTGAGAAATAGGCGCGATAGGTGCCAATGCAAAAAAGACTGCCCAGATGGGTCCGCATATTGGGCGGTCGGGAAACCTGAATTTCAGGATCGCGGCCCATGATGATCGTGTCACTGTGATGGCGCGTGTGGCTCCAACGCCATAGAACCGATTCCCGCATCACCATGAATGAGGCAATCTCGTAAAGAACGTTATTCATCCAATCGGTCGCGAATGCCGTGCCGTGACTCGTTTCATGCCAGCGCGAATCCGATGCCGTCGCATAGAGCACGGCATAGATCGCGTAAGGCAGTACCGCCCAACCGCTTCCCCACAAGACCAGCGTTCCGTAGGCGGTAAGCCCCAGCAATGTGAACCAGAGCAGTGTGTCGCGGATCGCGGGGCCATTGCGCCGTTCCAGAAGTCGGCGAATTTGGTCGCGCGGCACCGGACTGCGATACCAATCGGCTTCGGCCAAGCCATTCTCGATCGCCGTAACGGAACTTTGGCCGGAAAGGCTATAATCGGGCTGGTGCATTTCGTTCTTGCTGCTCTGCATAAACATTGGCCAGGCGAGGGTGCCCTCGACCCTTGTCTCAGTATTTGCACGTCCGGGCAATCAGACTCTCGGCCAATTCCTGTCTGCCGGAGCGCGGCGCGGGATTGAAGCCCTTCTCCGTCGCCAAGTCTGCCAAAGTTGCCAGGTTCAATTCGCCGCCGGTGATGCGTCGTCCCAGATCGCCGCTCCAACCCTGGTAGCGTTCCGATTTGAGGCGCGCCAAATCGCCGCTTGCAACCACGTCGGCCGCCGCCAGTAGCGCACGGGCAATCGTGTCGATGCCGCCGATATGCCCCAGGTACAGATCCGCCGGGTCCACCGACTGGCGCCGCAATTTGGCGTCGAAGTTGAAGCCGCCCGTGGTGAATCCCTTGTTCTCGACCAATTGCACCAAGGACGGTACGAGCTCCTGGGCATTGTTGGGAAATTGGTCCGTGTCCCAGCCGTTGCGGGGATCGCCGCGATTGATGTCGATAGAGCCAAAAATCCCGAAGGCGCGCGCCGCGGCGATCTCGTGCTCGAAATCCAATCCTGCCAGGGTGGCATGATTGACTTCGATGTTGACTTTGACTTCCTTGGTCAAATCGTAACGTTGCAGGAAGGCATAGACCGCGGCGACGTCGTGATCGTATTGGTGCTTGGTGGGCTCAAAGGGCTTGGGCTCGATGAGTATGGCGCCCCTGAAGCCGATGCGGTGTTTATGCTCCACCACCATGGAAAGGAATCGCGCATACTGATCCAGCTCGCGGCTCAAATCCGTGTTCAATAACGTGTCGTATCCCTCGCGACCGCCCCACAACACGTAGTTCTGGCCGCCCAGACGATGCGTGGTTTCCAATGCACATCGCACCTGGGCCGCGGCCCAAGCGAAGACCTCCGGATCGGGGCTGGTCGATGCGCCGCCGGCATAGCGAGAGTGGCTGAACAGATTGGCCGTGCCCCAGAGCAGCTTGACGCCGGTGGCCTCGATTTTTTTCGCCATTCCGGCTTCGATGGTTCGCAGACTCTTCTCGTGTTCCTTCAATGTCGCGGCCGAAGCCATGGCGTCGACGTCATGAAAAGCATAGTAAGGAACGCCAAGCCGCGAGAAAAAGTCGAACGCGGCGTCCAACTTCATATCGGCCATCTGCTGGGTGACCTGCGGCCCAATCCACGGGCGCGTCAACGTGCCGCCGCCGAAGATATCCGCGCCCGGCCAGTTGAAGGAGTGCCAATAGCACACGGCGACCCTCAGCCAGTCTTCCATGCGCTTGCCCTGAACCACGCGGTCCTTGTCGTAAACACGGTAGGAATATTCGTCGGTGGTATTGGCGCCCCCAAAAGTCACGGGCTCGATATTAGAAAATAAACTCATGCTGCATACTCCACGAAAGTGTTCTTGAGATCCTGATACAGCCGCACGAAGGTGCGGCGGCGAGAAGCCAGTAGCGATGCCAGAGCAGAGTCCGGTTCCACGACGCGTTCCATGGTCGGCGCCACACACACGTCCTCTGCTTTTCCACCGCCCAGTGCGAGGCGTGCCAGCCGAGCAGCGCCCACGGCCGCTCCGACTTCACCGCCTTGCCGGTAGGTCAAGGGACGATCGAGCGCGGCGGCCAGCACCTCACCCCAATAGGGCAAGCGCGCCCCGCCGCCGGTAACGGTGATTTCGCCGACGGTGCCGCCTTTCTCCACGAGGACGTCCAGTCCATCGGTAAACGCCAGCGCCACTCCCTCGAGCACCGCCGCGGTCAAATCCGCCGCGGTGGTGTCCGCGTTCATTCCGAAGAAGACGCCGCGCGCATTGGGATCGTTGTGCGGCGTGCGTTCACCCGACAAATAAGGAAGGAAAAACGGCGATCGAGAACGCAAGCCCCGGGCCTTGGCCACGGCTACCAGTCGCGGCAGATCGGTTTCTCCGGTCAGGCGTGCGACCCAATCCAGCGCGCTGGCGGCGCTCAACATGACTGACATTTGGTGCCAGCGATTCGGCAGGCAATGACAGAAGGCATGCGCAGCCCGGTCGGGATTGGGGCGAAACCGATCGGTCACCACGAACAGCACGCCGGACGTGCCTAGAGACAGAAACGCCTGACCCGGCTGGACCACACCCAACCCAACGGCACTGGCAGCGTTGTCACCACCGCCCCCGGCAACCACCGCTCGCGGCAGCTGCAATTCCTCCGCCGCGGCGGACCTGATTCGCCCCGACAGAGCCGAGCCCTCGACCAAGTGCGGCATGTGCGCACGCGTCAATCCCGTGGCCGTGAGCATGGCATCCGACCAATCGCGCTTGCCGACATTCAGCCAGCCGGTGCCCGAGGCATCGGACATGTCGGTGATTTTCTCGCCGATCAATTTGAGTCGAATATAATCTTTCGGCAGCAGCACAGAAGCGGTGTTGCGAAAGATCGCGGGCTCGTGCCGCGCTATCCAGAGGAGCTTGGGCGCGGTAAAGCCCGGCATCATGATGTTGCCGGTGATGGCGCGTGACTCCGGCTCGCGATGCTCGAGGTCGATGCACTCCAATGACGACCTGCCGTCATTCCATAGGATGGCGGGCCGCAACGGCCGGTCTTCCGCATCCAGCAGAGTCGCGCCGTGCATCTGGCCGCTCAAGCCCACGGCCTGCACCCCCGATCGCGGCACGGCCGGCAAGCCATGTACGGCATTGACCGTCGCGCGCCACCAGGATTGCGGGTCCTGTTCCGAGAAACCAGGCGCGGGACGGCTGACTTCGAGAGAGCCCGATGCCTGCGCCACGATGGCTCCGTGCTCGTCGACCAGCACCGCCTTCACGCCCGACGTTCCGATATCTATGCCCAAGTACACCTAGTTCTCTCCAACCGCAAATTGAACACGAATGGCAAAACGTTCGCGCGGCGCGACGACAGTGGCCTCACCGGCATTGCGGCCGAGCGCACCGGGTGGGGCGGTCTGCGGCTCTGCGCAAAAGAAATCCTTTCCCGCTGGGGCATATACGTGCAAGTAGTTGCACTGCGCGGCACGAATCGTGACCACGCGCAAGTAGGTGCACTGCGTGGCACGAATCGTGACCACGCGATCCGGCCAACGCAGCGACGCCACGCCATCCCATCCTGTAAAGCAGTGATCCAGCGCCACCGATTCAATGGCCCTGGAGTCCTCGAAGCGGCACCGCACCGGCGTTTGCGCCTCCTCCACCGGCAGCGCAGCGGCGTCCGTCAGCCAGATCCGCGGTAGTTCCGCCTGCAGCTGCGCGTGCGTGGCATCCGCGAAATAGGGATGTAAGCCCAGCATGACCGGCATCGGTGAATCGCTTAGATTTTCAACGGACAGCTCGACCCACAATTCATCCGGCCCGAGTTCGAAACATTGTTCGCTGCGATAGCGCCAAGGCCACTCATTCCCGCCGCCGTCGAAGCGTAGAGTTGCAGTCGTGTTCGATGCCGACACCACATCCCACGACGTACGCCAACCGTGGCCATGCAGAGGATGCGGATCTCCGAGCCAGTTGCGCTCGAGCCGCACCGTACGGCCTAAAAAGTCGAAGTGGCCGTCGGCGACGCGATTGACATAGGGCACCATGGGGAAGCACGCCACGTCGAGCGGATCGTCACCGGCCTCCGCCGGCGTCGGACGCAGCACGTCGAGTCCACGCCATGTGAAATTGCGGATTGCGCCGCCCCGCATGGGATCCAGTGATAGCTGCGCCGACTGGCAGCGCAGCACCATGACACCCGTATCCCTTATCACGCCGTTCAATGCGAGAAAATCAGCCGACTACCGGCTGCTTGGACACCAACTGCTGCGCCGGTACCGCAGACGAGTCGCTTCGCGGCCACAGATTTTGAATTTCCTCGAGGGTGCGTCGCTTGGTTTCCGGAACATAGAAGTACACGAACGCCGCCGCCACGAAGCTCATGGCCCCGTAGACCCAATACGGGAAGCCATGATTGAACATGGCGTTCAGTGCCGAATTGCCGATGAGTATTTTGAACGACCAGGAGACGAACAGATTGGCAATCCAACACGCCGCCACGGCAAGTGCCATGGCCTTGCTCTTTACGGAATTCGGGAACATTTCCGATAGCAGCACCCACGTCACCGGTCCCCACGACAGGGCGAAGCCCGCGATGTAGGCGACGGCCGCGATCAGCGGTCCAGTGCCGACGGAATTCGCTTGAAACAGGAACCCCAGCGTCACCATGGCGACTCCCATCACCAGGCCGCCGATAATCAGCAAAGGCTTACGACCGAGTCGGTCCACCGTCAGAATCGCGACCACCGTAAAGAGGACGTTGGCGATGCCGACGATGATGGTCTGTATCAAGGCCGAATCGGTGGACGCGCCCAGATTCTTGAACATCAGCGGTGCGTAGTAAAGAACCGCATTGATGCCGACGAATTGCTGGAACAGCGAAAGCAGCACGCCGACCACGATCACCGCGCTGCCAAAGGCAAACAGGCCCGTGTGGGAGTGCTCAGGCACCACCAAAGAGGCCTCGATTTCCTGCATGGTCGTGCGCGCTTCTTCTTCGCCCACCAAACGATTCAACACCGCCAGCGCCTTGTCGTAGCGCCCCTTCATCGCGAACCAGCGCGGCGTATCGGGCACCAGGGTGAGCAATGCCAGGAACAGCAAGGCCGGTATCGCTTCCGAGACCAGCATGAGCCGCCAGCCGGTACTTTGTATCCAGGCCTCATCACCCTGGGAGGCAATGCCCCAGTTGACGAAGTACACCAGCAACATGCCGAGAACGATCGACAGCTGATTGAACGACACCAGGCGGCCGCGAATTCGGCTGGGTGCGATTTCCGCGATATACAGCGGTGAGAGCATCGAAGCGATACCCACGCCGACACCGCACAGAATGCGGTACATGATGAAGGGCGTCAGCGCGGCGGGACCCATACCGCCGATCGGTCCTAAGCCGAACTCGGGATAGGCAGAGCCCGCTGCGGAAATCAAAAACAACGCGCCGGCCACGATCATGCCGCCTTTGCGGCCGATGGCATTGGACACCCAACCGGCAGCGATGGCGCCGATGATGCAGCCGAACAATGCGCTGGAAACCGTCCAACCCGACAAGCTGCTGCGGGCGGTTTCGGAAAGGTGTTGTGGATCGATGAAGTTCGCGTCGATCGACGTCACGGCCCCGGATATGACGGCGGTATCGTACCCGAACAATAAGCCGCCTAGAGTGGCGACAAACGTCAATCCCGTTACCAACGAGGCGCTATTTTGTTTAATGGTCTACTCCCCACCCCAACATACAAGTTTCGAGTGATTCAGCCAGCCAGCTTCCGAGCCATGGTAGCGCTAGCAGCGGGTGGGGGTCAATGAATGCGGCGGCGTGCCGGCACGGCGTCGGAGACCCGCGCCGGGCATAATTAATACTAAAGAGCCGGCAGCCCAGGGGGTTGGGCGCTCAAATCGCGGCCGAAGACTCTCGCTTGACCAATGTAAAATTCATGATGTGCAGCAGCGGTTCGAGGGTTTCGCCGAGCCGGCGCAGACGAATTTCCTCCAACAACAACTCCACCGCCTTTCGCGCCATCGCCGCGACCGGCTGACGCACCGTGGTCATCGCCGGCCAAATCGTGGTGGCCAGCGGTGTGTCGTCGAAACCGACGACGGTCAAATCCTTCGGCACGTCCAGGTGCACGCGATGCGCCACCGCGATGGCAGCCGCGGCCATGTCATCGTTGCTGGCGAATATCGCGGTAGGACGCTGCGGCGAACGCAATATTTGTTCGGCCGCCGTCAAACCGGAGCGGTAGCTGAACGAACCCTGTTTCACCCAATCGGAACGTACCCGCAGCCCCGCCTCCGCCAGCGCCGCTTCGTAACCGGCCTGGCGCTGTACACTGGCGGTTTGATTGGGCGCGCCCACGATGAACCCGATTTTTCGATGCCCCAGCGACAACAAGTAGCGCGTCATCGCGGCAGCGGCTTCGAAATCGTTGATACGAACGGATATACCCTCCGCCTCGGAGCGGCCCGTCGCCACCGCTATGAACGGAATCTTGGCATCGCGCAATGCAGCTAACATGACCTTGGAATCCGATAAGGGGGGCGGCAGGATGATTCCGCTGATGCCGTCGCCCAGCAGCCGTTCGATGGCCGCTCGCTCGTTGCGGGTGCCGCACTTCTCGATGACGATCTGACATCCAGCATGACCGCTCTGTTCGAGCACGCCGACCAAAAGCTCGTTGAGATAGCCAGCGCTGGGGTTGTTATAGAGCAGACCGAGGTGAACGGTTGCGGCCTTGGCCAAGTTACGAGCCGCGACATTGGGCGTATAGCCCAGCTCCTTGATTGCCTGCCGTACGCGCTGCATGGTCTCAGGCCTGACGTTGGCGTCGCCGCTGATGACGCGTGACACGGTCATGGGTGATACGCCTACGTGTTTCGCCACCTCGTGCATGGTCACCGCATTGCGGCTGCGTCTTGGAGTCCTCTTCACTACCATCAGGTAAATTTGCTCCGGCGGTACCGAGCGTGGCCCTCGTAGTGTAACAAATCAGTCGGTTGCGGCCTTGGTTAGCGCTACATATTACAGGATTAAGCGGGGAGGCATACAAAGCCCAGACTCGCGCGCCATTGCCGGCTACGCCGGACGTCTAATCCGCCATGATCTTGCGCAGCGACCCGTACGACCGGCCGGCGCTTTCCAGAGGATCGGGTGAATAGTCGCGCTCCACGAAGAAATAGCGCATGCCGGCTTTGCGTGCGAGCGGTATCCACACTCGGAAATCCAGCTCCCCGAAACCGACGTCCTCGAAGTATTCGTTTTTGATCTCGGGAGATTCCTTGAATCCTCGAGCTGGGACTACAACTCCCTTGGCGATGTCTTTGAAGTGCCCCAGATGAATGCGTCCGCTGTAGCGGCGGAGGAACTGCGGTAAGTCCACATTCGCCATTGCGGCCCAGAAGAAATCCAGCTCGAGGGATACCTGGTTTGGATCAGTGCCATCCAGAATGTGTTCGACGGCGCGCTTACTTTCGACCATCCCCCATTCCTTTAGGTGAGGATGCCAGGCGAAATTCAAACCGTGCTGATGGCATAGGTCGCCGGCGCGGCGAAATACGGCGCAGATATGCTTTATGCCCTCCATGGACTCGAGAAGCTTCGAGTCCATGGAGGCGTACACCAAGTATTGGTAGCCCATAAGCTGCGACTGTTCGAACATGTCGGCAAGCATGCCTTCCATCCGATCCAGCCCCATCGAGGCGTCGATCCGGTCCCACGCTTGGTCGACGGACATCTGGCCGCTCGCCATCTTGAACAACAACGGCTGCGCCACTTTGGGAAAAATGTGCGCCGACGGGGCCCTCAATCCCGTGGCATCGAGCGCGGCCCGAAACGACCTCGGATCATGGTTCAGCAGGCCGGTAGTCTGCACCTGGGCGTACCCCATCTTTCGCAGCGCCGCGAGCGTACCCTCAAGATCCTGCGCCAAGGGCACCCGCATGGTGTAGAGCTGAATGCCCAGCGCCGGCGGGCTCGATGCCGCGCGGCCCGAAACGCCGGCGCAGGACAGGGCCAGCGCCGCAGTTCCCTTCAGCACAGTGCGTCGATTCATCGACGGCAAATGTCGTGCGGGATAGCGATCGAAGAGTGTCATTTTTTCCCTTTCATATTATTCGATAGAAGAACCCCTTTGACGGCCTACTTATTTACTGTAACGTGTACAATGCACTTGTAATCGTTTACTTCTTATTCAAGGTTATCGTACGCATGTTCAGCCGCGCGATTCTCCGTATCCTTTGTATTGCCACGCTGTTGTCGTTCGCCTCCGCGATTCCGGCCAAGCAACTCATCAACGGCTACGAACCCAAATGGTGGAAGGAGGCTGTCGTATACCAAATCTATCCGCGCTCCTTCAAAGACTCGAATGGCGACGGTATAGGCGACCTCCCCGGCATCACCTCGAAGCTGGATTACTTGCAGAAACTTGGCGTCAATGTGATCTGGCTCAGCCCGTACTTCGACTCTCCGAACATCGATGGCGGCTACGACATCCGCGATTACCGTAAGGTCATGTCGGAATTCGGCACCATGGTCGATTTCGACACGCTTCTTACGGGCATCAAGCAGCGCCACATGCACCTCATCATTGATCTTGTCGTAAATCACACATCCGACGAAAACAAATGGTTCGTTGAATCGCGCAGCAGCAAATCGAATGCATATCACGACTACTACATCTGGCGGCCCGGCCACACCGCGCCTGATGGCACTCGTACCCCGCCCAACAACTACCCGTCCTATTTCTCCGGTTCCGCTTGGACCCTGGACCCTAAAACAAACGAGTATTACCTCCATTACTTTACGGCAAAGCAGCCTGATCTGAACTGGGGAAACCCCAAGGTCCGCGATGATGTCTACTCGATCATGCGCTTTTGGCTCGATAAGGGGATTGACGGTTTCCGTATGGACGTTATCCCGCTAATCTCCAAACCCACGGGCATGCCGAATCTCACCGCCGAACAATTGGAGCATCCGCCAAACGCCTACGCCAACGGTCCTCACCTTGCCGAGTACCTTGCCGAAATGAATCGCAAGGTCCTTTCAAAGTACGATGTCATGACCGTGGGTGAAGCGAGCGGCACCACCCTGCAACAAACCGGTTCGCTCGTTGACGACCGTCGCCACGCACTCGACATGATTTTCAATTTCGACGCTGCCTTGCTTCGCCACCCCGACTTCGGACCCCCTCAGCTCGGTCCTTGGTCCTTGCCCAAGCTCAAAGCGATCTACGACTCCCATGACACGGTGCTCGGCAAACATGATTGGGATACTGTCTTCCTTTCCAACCACGACAGTCCCCGCCTAGTCTCCACCTTTGGCGATGATTCGCCGGCCATGCGCGCATCCTCCGCGAAACTCTTGGAAACCATGATTCTAACCCTCCGTGGCACGCCATTTATCTTTCAGGGTGACGAGCTTGGCATGACCAACTATCCCTTCAAGACGCTCGCGGACTTTGAGGATGTCGCCCTCAAGAATGCTTATAAGGACAAGGTGGAGACTGGAAAAGTCTCTGCCGCAGCATTCCTTGCTTCCCAGACCAAGTTCGGTCGCGACAATGCCCGCACCCCGATGCAGTGGGATGGCTCCCCCGAAGCCGGTTTCACCACCGGCACTCACCCCTGGCTCGCCGTCAATCGCAACTATAAGGACATCAACGCAGCCCAGGAAGAGTCCGACGCCGTCTCTGTCCTCAACTACGTGCGCTCCCTCATCAAGTTACGCTCTCGCACCCTTGCGTTCGTCTATGGTGACTACCAAGATCTTGACCCTGAGAACGAGGAGATCTACGCGTACACGCGCACTTTGGGCGAGGATAAGTACCTCGTGGTCGAAAACTTCAGCTCAGGCCGCGTGACTTACACATTGCCCAAAGGCATGAAGGCCGAAACGCTTCTGCTGTCCGACATTCCCTCGTCTCACGAGGCGCATGCTTTCATCCTCAACCTCGGTCCGTGGGAATCCCGTATCTATAAGCAGTAGCGGACGGCACTGCGATCCACTGGGAATTTCAAGCAAATATGCGATTGAACCGAATCGCGCTGAGTCAGCCCTTGGCGTAGCGCTTTCTTTGCGCCCTCACTTCTCCTTCGTCACCGCGATCATCGCATTGGCAGCGAGGATATAGGTCGAGGTCGAGGACACGCTCGCCTCATTCTCGAACCACAGGAACGGCCATTCGATCTTCTGTTCCGGAAAGTCGGGCTTGATCACCAGCACGCCGGGGACCATCGCACCGGGTACGAAACTATAATCGGCGCGGTTATGGGTGTAGTTGACCAGTGTCGACCGCGTTCCCACGGTGGCGACCAGCGACAGATTGGTCACCGGATGGCGGCCGAGAATATAGTCGATCGCGGCGATCGTGTAATCGGGACCGACCATCTCGGGAAACGCCTTATGCAGCAGATACATGTTGGCGCCGAAAGAAGCGACCACTTCAGAGCCCGCCCAAGTGCCGAGTTCTACCGGCACACCGAACGGCGTCTTGGCCAGTTCCGCCTCCAGCGCCGGTTTCGCGGTCTTGACGATCTGCTCGAGACGGGTGCGGTAATCGGCGTCCATATAGGGAAGGGCCCGGGTCGCGTCGCCGGCCAGCCTCTCGAAATTCTTCTCGATCGCCGGTAGCAGCTGTTCAAGCTTAGCTTTGTAGAGCGGGCCGCCCTTGGTCGTGATCACCAGCTCGATCGTCGCCGGCACCGCCGCCACATCGATATTGCCGGGGGTCCACTCACCCCGCGACGCACGGGTAATGCGATCGCCGGGGTTCTGCTGGTTAGCCCACAGAACCTTGGCGGCGGCCAGCGACTG